>Ga0224518_1000009_pt1 | contig 58450 bp, 71 predicted proteins | sample IRBST25metaG_FD_179891 | JGI IMG/M metagenome (GOLD analysis project Ga0224518, IMG submission 179891) | Peat soil microbial communities from Stordalen Mire, Sweden - IR.B.S.T-25 | ecosystem: Environmental > Terrestrial > Soil > Wetlands > Peat | place: Sweden: Norrbotten County, Stordalen Mire...
AACTAATAGTGATATAATCGGTTATAAGATTTATTAATATATGAGGACGAAAAGATGGCAAACCAAAAAGAAACTTCCACGAACATACTTGACGATCACCAAGTAAAAGTAGTGGAAGCTAATCAAAAATTATTGGATGAATTATTATCTTTCTCAATGTCACCCCATTCCAGGATAGAAAGCCTTGCAATTTTAGCAAATAACGCCCAGGTTCTTAAAAATTTAGATCATTAACTTATACTAATCTGATATCGTTGTTTTCGTAGACCGATTTGGTTTTATAACAGCTTTCTACTACTTCAAATATCTCTTTATAAGCCGTGGCGATAGATTTAACATCTCCGCAGATGTCGTTTTTGTTTATTGAGTTAACTAGGATGTCTTTAGTAATTTGGGAAATTATTTCTTTGTCGCTCATATTTTATCTCCTTTTCCTGGGCGCACTACCTCACTTCGACAAATCCCATAATATTCCCTGTAACCGTCTACCCAAGGGCAGGCGGTTTTTGCACGAAAATACCTAGCGCGAGGCTGGATAATGAAAATGTATTTACAAAATCGAACATATGTTTTAAAATATAACAAACGGATGTTCGGAGGTTAATATGGAAAAAAGACAACAAGCAATCCTTGAATTCATTCATGACTATCCTTATCAGTATCCGCCAACCATTCGAGAAATTGGTGCAGGTGTAGGCCTTAGAAGCAGTTCCAGTGTTCATCAGCACTTAATTAAATTGGAAGGATTAGGTTATATTGAGCGCAGGGTTAATTGTCCCAGAAGCATAGTGCTGGTCGAGATTAGGCGTGGAATAAGTGGGGCTACCGTTAGCCCTCCAGCACCATCGGTACATACTCTGGCAGATGGTGAGCAACCAATGCCAGAGCCTATTATTACAATAAATGATGTAAGAAAGGAGCTTAGTATAGAAGGGTTAGAAAGTGAGATTGAATGTTTACGAAAAAGAATGAATACAACGGCACTTGAAAAAGGAATATCGCATCCAGAAGTTTTGAGCATTAGTCGTAGTCTGGATAAAGCGATAAATGAATATGTGAAATTGTCCCATTATTAAAAATAATTGATATTTCAATAAATAGTTATAAAAAAAATACCCAGCAAAAAGCTGGGCAATCGCCAGGGTATTAAATTTTAGGGAATTATATCAAGGTCCTTTCGAAAGACTGTTTGACAGCAGCTATATTTTCAGCGTTTCTACCACTAGTAATATCAATGGCATTTTTACAGCTATTGCAATTGATGGACGTTTTACCATCAACTTTAGAAAGAGTGAATTGATTTACTTTAGGGCATTTATGGCATATTATATCTACCATGTCCAATATGATATCCTCCCCCTGTCTATACAATTCGTATAACTGATGATATTCGACAATAAATATCTTTTCCCTGTTTTATCCTTAATGGTAATAGGTGGGCTGTCTTTTTTGTGAGTATAGCCACCGTTGATGTAAATCGTATATCATCAAAACTTAGAAAACTCCACTACCGAGCATTACGCTTAGCAGTGGAGTTTTTTTATTTTATGTTAGGGTTGTCAGATCGGCCTGTGAGGTAATCGAGGGAGACTTGGAAGTAGTCGGCTAGGGCTGTGGCAACGTTTATGCTAGGGGCTCTATATCCTGTCTCAATTCCGCTTAAAGTTTGTTTAGTAATCCCGATAACAGATGCAACGATTTCTTGGCTGACATTATTTATATTTCTAACTTCTTTGATACGAATACCAAAAGTTTTTTTATCAAACATAAAAATACTCCTTACAAGTACGCTTAAAACGTACAAAAGGGAGGTTGTGATTATGAGACATAATTTTAGAGAGAGCAGACAACTGCGGGGATTGACATTGGCTACTGTGGGGAAGGATGTCGGATCGTCTAAACAAATGATTTGTGATATTGAGCACGGTAGACGGTCGCCTTCGTGGTCATTGCAACAACGCCTGGTAATGCTCTTCGGTATCCCTGCAGAAACCTTGTTAGCAATCACAGAAGATCACATTAGTAAAACTATGACATAGGCGTAACAATGTGTCATAGGAAATTATAACAATTTTTACATCCATAATCAATGGAATAAATTTAAGGGGACAATAAAAAAATGAAGAATCTATCCACATATGAACAAACGTGAGCCAGCTTATTTGCGAGTTGATTTGTGTCGCAATGGTAGGGAAAAGGAATGGTATCATGTTACGAGTCCTAATAATTGGTACTAATAATTTGTAGGCCTACAAATTATAGTTTTCTTAAATCTTTCGCTGACAGGGCATTGGGACAGGCTAACGTGTTACAACTGTATACGAAATATAAGGGGGATAAAATAGTGATTGGAATAGATGTAGGATATGGATTTGTAAAAACTTATGAGGGTAATATCGTATTTCTAAGTGTGTTCGCTGATTACGTGGAGAGGGATTTCACGATCCCCGGCAACATCATGGATAACCTAGATATAGAGGTTGATGGCATCAGGTGTTTTTAGTTAATAATCATATTATCCCCAGTATCGGCAGAGTATCGCTAAAAAAGTTAGAAAGACTTGATATTCAGAAATTCATTAACGAAAAACAATTAGATGGTTTTTCTCCTGCATTTATTGATAAAATGCATGTTGTTTTAAAAATGTTATTAAATCAGGCATTGGATGATGGGTATATAATGAAAAACCCAGCAAAGGGAGTAAAAAAACCTAAAATTAATAAGAAAGATATTAAAGTATTAACAATTGAACAATTTAAAAAAAATTTAAAAGCAGCAGAACAAGAAAGATTTTACTTATTATTTTTACTTGAATCGTACACCGGAATACGAATAGGTGAAATAATGGCTTTACAATGGAAGGATGTTAATACAAATAGAAAAACTCTAAATATAAGAAGGACTCAGGTTAAAGTTGAAAGCCAAAACGGAGAAATAGTATATGGATTACCCAAAACCGATTCATCATACAGAACAATACCATTGCCAGAAAGAATTATCACAGAGTTAAAAAAATACAAAGCTGCGCAAAATAAAGAAAAACTATCCAATGCAGATAGTTACAACAAGAGCGATTTAATCTTTTGTGATGAAATTGGTTGTGGGTTAAATCATGATAAAGTTTATGTAATGATGAAAAGGATTCTTAAAACTTCGGAATTGCACTATATTACTTTTCACGATTTGTGGCATACCCACGCCACCCAATTAATAAATGCAGGGGTTAATATTAAAACGGTATCTGAAAGATTGGGGCACAGCAATATAACAATCACTTTACAGCTTTATTGTCATTAAACTGTCATAATCATCCTATACAATGTTAATAAGAAATATGGAGAGGTGACTTATGGGTGAGGATATAGAGGAACGAAGGAGTAAATGGTGTAATCATCCAATTATAATTACTGCTGGAATAATAGTGATATATACTGTTAGCCACTTAATTATGGCTCTGTTAATTTGTAAGTATTTATAATCAGCTTGTCTTAATTGCAAGCTGATTATTTTATGTTGAAATGGAATGATAAAAATTATCACATAATCATAAATTTGTTATATTAATATATTATAGTCTCCATATTAAATAGTAGTAAGCAGATTGGTGCTGTCCTACAGGAGGCAAAGCTATAACACGAGCTACGGGAGTTTTTTTATTGAAATAGAGGATAACTTCATGAGGAAATTGACTAGGTCAAATTGTAAAGTATTTAATGTACCCTAAATCCATTGTATGTTTCTTCGTTGCCTTCAACAGTTATAAAATATAATTCATTTACATTAACTCAGTCCCATACGGTGCTATGGACACCTGCAGCGGGAAAAGCAATTCATTTGACAGCAATTGGCTCCTCGGCAACGGCTAGTTTATCCGTGGATTTAGAACGAGCAAGTAATGTGGTTTGGCTAGTGATAGCTGCTAATCCATATACCCCCGATTTTTCATCGCCTATTGTATTTAACACCAATGAAAGTATACTTCTTACTGCTACAATTAGTCTCTTAACATTTAATATTACACTTTTTGGCTATGAACAATGACTAATCTTATTGCAGGAATAAAAGTCTAAAATGTCGAATAATTCAAACAACGAATTTGTCTGAAATATAAATACATGGGTATTTATAAGACACTGGAGGTTTATGGTGAGTAAGAAAAAAGTTTTAATTGTGGATGATTCTAAGGTAACTAGTCGTAGTATAAGCATATTGCTTGAAAAAAATAACATTGAAGCATTGGTGCTAGAAAATGCAGAAGCTTTGCTTACCTTTGCGTATCGTTATAGCGACGTAAATCTTATACTTCTCGATATCAATTTGCCAGGAATGGATGGCCTGACTGCACTAACTTATATAAAAGATATCTCGATGATTAACCATATACCAATCTTCATTATTAGTGGGGATTCCAGTATGGAATTTGTAAAAAAAGCAGCAAATTTAAATGTTCTTAATTATATAATCAAGCCATATATCCCAATCAAACTTTTAGAAAAAATTAAACAGATCGTAGACTCTCAAGGGGAGCTTGAAGAAAAGAGTACAATTGATCAAGAAGATGACAAAAAAATCCAAGAATAATATTGAAAACAGAGAATGTAATCGGACTACATATAAGCTGAATTATTAATAGAATGGAGCAAAATATGAGGATTGGTTTGGTAAGGCACTTTGAAGTTGATTGTCCACACAAATGGTGGATGTCAGCAGAAGAGTTTAGACAATGGGTTAGCCTCTATGATTGCTCGCCAATTAGAATGGGAGAGGTGTTAACAGACCAATATATATGGGCGAAATGTTATTGTAGCGATTTGTATCGAACAGTAGCAACAGCACAGTGTATTTATGAAGGGACCATTATTAAATCTCCATTAATTCGCGAAGTGCCGCTAACAGCAGTCATGGAATTAAGTATAAGAATACCGTATATATTTTGGCTACTGGCAGGAAGAGTGGCATGGTTTTGTTCACATCAGTCACAAACTGAAACCATAAAGCAGACTGAGGAGAGAGTAAATAGGTTTGTTTTAAGCATCCTAGAAGAAGAGAATGTGTTAATAGTCACACATGGATTTTTGATGGTACAAATTCAAGAGCAATTGATTAATAACGGATTTTCTGGTAATTGCTTCAAGAGAGCTAAATGCGGAAAAATATATATATCTGAGAAAGAAAATGATGGGAAAAGCTAATTAATAAACAGCAAGGCAGTATGACATTGGAGGAAGTATATGTGTTTAACGTGTAGTATCGTTGCAGGCGATCTCTCTCCAATTGGTGGAATCATCTATAAAGATGATCATGTTATTTTACATCACTGTATTGACATCAATATCCCAGGATACTTGATTATTTCCCCCTTGATACATGTTGAGGCATACAGTGATTTGCATGAAACGGAGATACTGCATATGGGAATTATCACAAAGCTTGCAGTGGCAACTTTAAAAAAACTAGATGGTGTTGAAAAGGTATATGTAGCTAATTTTGGGGAGGAAACCACTCACTTTCACATGCATATTTTTCCGCGCTATAAATGGATGTTAAACTATTCTGCTGAAGATATATATACTGATCATAAACTGGATGGAGCAAGACTATTAAGCTTTTGTAGAAGACAGCACAAGATAATGCCAGATCTTATGCAGAACAACGATATTATAGCTGTGATTAAGCAGATAAGAAAAACGATAGGTACTCCTGCTTTTATCTAAATAATAGATGTGAAGACGCCCAAGGATAAAAGGTAGGCACCGTATGAAGAGTTCTAGGGAATCCACCTTAGAACTTTTTTTGTGCCTGAATCATGTTTACCCATTAGTAGTGATTAAATCTTTTCCTTTTAGTATGATTTTGTAAATTTAATTTGCTTCAGCGGTCTCTAACTTTACTTTTGGGTAGCCAAATACTTGTTGATGGTGGCGGTTATTTCGGCCATAATAAGATCAGACAGACCTTCCCCGACTTTGATGGCGTACTCATCGATAATCGGTCTCAGGTCCGCCAATAGTGTATCAATCACATCTGTTTCCAGTTTGACGATGTTTTGATCCACGATTGATCGCCTCTATTTTATTTTATTTCTAAGTATCAACCAATGAGATGATACCGTGTGTAACGATATGATAGATCTATGAAAATATGATAAATTTTTATGTTGGTACATTAGTTATTTGTTCATTCTTTCGATCGTATAAAAAAATATTATGAAAATATTATGAAAAATGCCAATATTTTATAACCTAGATATGTGTGTAAGCAGTGTGTATGATATAATACACATATAGCTAATTAAATAAAATTTAAAAATATGAAAATAAAGGAGAATGTAAAATGGAAAAGGTAAAGCGGGGTAAACAATTTATTATTTTTGGTTCGGTGTGTGGTGGGCTTAGTCTGGCAGCAATATGGGAAGGTTCGATGTTTGAGTTGTCGATCGCGGCAATGGCATTGGAGTTTGTGACAATCGCAGTTGGTATAATTATGATCTATAAAGGAAAGCAGTCAATCAAAGCAATGAATTAATAAAAGCGGGATATTTTATCAATTTAAAATAAGTTCGATTTGAGCATAAAACCACATAGTAAAAAGATAATATTTATAGTGATACCGACATGATCATTAAAGGAATTTTATAAGGGGAATCATCTGATTTGGTTAAAATTTACAAAAATGATAATTTTGTCGAAAATGGTAATAATAAATAAAACCATATTTTGTCTTTTTTTTCCAAAAAAAAAAGGTGATTTAGCAGGTTTGTCGAATCACTTATAATATAAAACTTTATACCATTTTATACAAAACGGCAGGGAGAGGATTTTACGTGATTAGAGAAACAATAAAAGTTGCGGTTGCAGATGATAACCGTGAATTTGTAGGAATTATTCAAGAATATCTTACAGGACAAAGTGATTTTGAGTTGGTCGGTGTAGCTTATAATGGTGAGCAAATTCTAACAATTATTGAAGAAAAGAGCCCAGATGTGGTTATTTTGGATATTATTATGCCTCATCTTGATGGAATTGGCGTGCTAGAAAGTCTTCAAGAATTGAGAGGTAAACGTCCGAAAATTATTATGCTGACTGCATTTGGTCAGGAAAGTATCACCCAGCGTGTAGTGGAGTTGGGTGCTGATTATTATATATTGAAGCCATTTAATATGGACGTGCTAGCTAGTAGAATTAGGCAATTAGCTACTACCATTACGATGCAACGCCCAGTAGTGGCACAAGCGATTAAGGCACAGCCTGTTGATGTTGAGGTTACTAATATCATTCGTGAAATTGGTATTCCTGCTCACATTAAAGGTTATCAGTATTTACGTGAAGCCATTATGATGATTATTTCAGAAATTGAATTATTAGGTGCTGTGACCAAGGTGTTGTATCCTAGGATTGCTGAAAAATATTCTACTACCCCAAGCCGTGTGGAAAGAGCCATCAGACATGCAATTGAGGTAGCCTGGAGTCGTGGTAATATGGATATGATCAATCGATTATTTGGCTATACCATCAAAATAGAAAAGGGTAAGCCGACTAATTCTGAATTCATGGCAATGGTTGCTGATAAATTAAGATTAGAAATGCGTGCCTAAAATAATTAGCTCTGTACAACTGGATTTATCCGGTTTTATGGAGCTTTTTTATCGTAACAAAGCTATAATTTTGCATTAATTTGGTTGCTTGTAGACTGATCGAAATCCAGTACAAAGCACCCTGTCATTGGTCTGACACTGTTTATTATCAAAAGAAAGATTCTGCAGGTTATTATTTTTAAGATCTTCTCGGTGTAACAATTGATTAACTGTTGTATAATAATTAGAAAGGTTTGTAAGAAAGCAACGTAATTCTCTTGTTGTACCAGAAAAATACAACCCCTGTGGTATAGTCATTTGCATAGTGAACTCCTCCTTATAAAGGAAATATATGCAGTATGACAAGTAAATATACCTAAAATTTGGAGGTAATAAGATGAGTAATTTAACAGAAAAATTCTTAGATTCAACAATGGTATTTGATGGAAATTTGCTTAAAGTATATCGGGATACAGTGGAACTGCCAAATGGTAAGGCAGCTAGCAGAGAATTTATTCGTCATCCTGGTGCTGTAGCGGTGGTGCCCATTACAGCAGACGGCAAGATTATATTAGTAAGGCAATATCGGTATCCCCTTGGTAAAGCCATACTAGAGGTGCCAGCTGGAAAACTTGATCAAGGTGAGGAGCCAGATCATTGTGCACGGCGCGAGCTAGAAGAAGAAACGGGTTATGTGGCGAATCAGCTTCGCAGAGTAAGTTCGATTTATACCACACCGGGTTTTACTGATGAAATGATACATCTCTATGTTGCTGATGATTTAACATTAGCTAAGCAGTGCCCTGATGAGGATGAATTTTTAGATGTTGAAGCTTATAGCAAAGAAGAAGTACAAAAGATGATCAATGATGGTACAATTAATGACGCCAAAAGCATGCTGGCTTTATTGTTAGCAGGAATATAATACATATGAAAAAGTCCCTGCCAATTGGTAGGGGCTTTATTGCGCGATAAGTTATTTTCGTTAAGTTGTCTTAAAATAAGTAGGTTTAAATCTAGTAAGCCTTGCATACATTGTAATAGAAGTAGCAGGGAGGACGGTTGTATGCTGGGTTATTTTCGTCAAAATTTAGGTGGATATATAAAGGCAAATATTGTAGCGTATTTTTTTATGATTCTGATTTTCATTATTGGCGTAGTTGTAGGGGCTTTAGCAGTCAAAACATTACCTGATGAGCAAAAAACAGAACTTATTAGTTACTTACATATTTTTTTTACAGGATTAAGTCAAAGTTCAGAAACTAGTACATCTGGGACAATGATGATTGGCTCGGTAATGTTTAATAATGCTAAAACAATCGCTTTAATGTGGATCTTAGGGTTTACCATTGTTGGTATTCCATTTGTATTATTTATTTTATTTACCAGAGGGTTTATTATTGGTTTTACGGTAGGTTTTTTAGTGAATGAATATGTAATGCGAGGATTATTGTTTGCCCTTGCTTCCGTGTTGCCACATAATTTCTTTGCGATACCTGCTATTTTGGTGATGGCTGTATCAGCAACTAAATTTTCACTAATGTTAGTGCGTCGTAAAAACTATAGTAAGGTTAATCTATGGTATGAAGCAACAAGATATTCAATGTTGTGCATATTAATGCTAGTGGTGATGTTATTTGCAGCTTTGTTAGAAGTATATATTTCCCCAGTTTTTATGAAATTAGTAGCAACTTTATTAATTGCAGCTTGACATGCGGTTGCGTTTTGTTTAGCAGGCGGGTGTGACCTGCTTTTTTTTATGGCAAAATACAGATAAATACATAGGATGGCTGTCGTAAAAAAAAGTAAAGGTCATAGTTTATAGGCATAAAAGTAAGTTACCTACATAATATGATATTAGGTTAAGTCAGTTGGAAAGTGGGGGTGGGTAAATGGTAGTCACTTTCTCGGGAAGCAATATGATCAAAATAGCAAAAATATTGGTAAAAATAATTATTTTAGTAATTATTTTATCTTGTATATTACCACAATTGTTAAGTTTGTTATGGTACATCCATTATCCCGAACCCAAAATGAAGGAAGAACATTTACTAGAGAAGCCACTGAGGGTAACAGCGACGATAGTAGAGGTCGGATAATTGAAGTTTACAAAAAAAAAAATAATTTGCTAATGTCAGACAGGAAAAGTGAATATTATGTGGAATTAACTAGTTAAGATTACTTTACTTTATGACCCGTAAATCGTGGGAAAAGGTGATGAAAATGGAGAGTTATGTTAATGGTTTTATTAACTATCTTGGAGTTGAGCGTGGTTTAGCGCAAAATACTCTAGAATCATATGGTCGTGACCTGCATCAATTTGAAAATTATTTGCAAAATGGTAATATGGAAATTTTAAGAGATTCTAATCGCACGACCATTATGAGTTATCTCACTAGTCTTCAATCGAAGGGGCGAGCTGTTTCGACTATCTCGCGTAATCTTGCTGCCATAAAATCATTTTATCAGTATCTGGTGCGCGAACGATATTTGGAGAGCGATCCTGCAGCTAGTCTGGAATCGCCAAAACTAGAAAAAAAATTGCCCAAAGTCCTTACGGTTACTGAGGTGGAAGAACTGTTAAAACAGCCTAGTGGTTTGTTGCCTGCAGGTCTAAGAGATAAGGCAATGTTAGAACTTTTATATGCAACAGGTATCAGAGTTTCCGAGTTAATTGCTTTAAATATTTCTGATGTTAATTTAGAGATGGGATATATTAAATGTTATGGCAAAGGTGCTAAGGAGCGTATTGTTCCTCTAGGGTCGATTGCAATTAAGTGTGTACAAGATTATCTGAATAAAGGGCGCTCTAAATTGATACGTACATATGAAGAAGGGGCGCTATTTGTTAATCACCATGGAAATCGGTTAACACGTCAAGGCTTCTGGAAAATCATCAAAAAATATGCGCAAGAAGCAGAAATTAGCAAAGAAATTACGCCTCACACCTTAAGACATTCTTTTGCTACACATTTACTGGAAAATGGTGCCGATTTACGATCAGTGCAAGAAATGCTAGGCCATGCTGACATTTCTACTACGCAGATTTATACTCATGTTACCAGTAATCGTTTAAAAGAGGTGTATGATAAGACTCATCCTCGAGCATAATAATATGATTATTAATTTTAGGCTGGTATAACTAGCCTCTTTTTTTATTGTTTATTTCCAGTGTAATAGTTTTTACTATTGGAGATGATAAAAACAACGAAAGGAGTGTTATGTTTATGTGCCGATTAGCTAAAATTAAGCTTGTAATCATTTGGATTTGCATACTAAGTGTAGTAAGTACCTGTAATTACACCTTTGCTGCTGAAAGCAAAAAAACATTACCCACAGATCTTGCGACCACTGCTCAATCAGCAATATTAATGGATGGGAATGGCAACATACTCTATGAAAAAAATTCACACAGTCGTTTGCCACCAGCAAGTGTAACCAAGTCAATGACGTTATTGCTAGCTGTAGAAGCGGTAGAAAAAGGCATGGTAAAGTTAACTGATCCGATATCGATTACTGAAAATTCTTGGCATCAGGGTGGTTCACAAATATGGTTAGAACCTGGTGAACAAATGGCTTTACATGAATTACTGGTTGCAGTCGCTGTGGTTAGCGCTAATGACGCTGCGGTAGCTGTTATGGAGCATATCTATGGTAGTGAACAAGCCGCGATTGAAGCCATGAATCAACGTGCTAAAAGTTTAGGAATGACGGATACTCATTTTGCCAGTGTAAATGGATTACCAACTCCAGAACACTATATGAGTGCTTATGATACCGCTCTGATTGCCAAGGAGGCTGTTAAGCATCCCTTATATATGGAGTTGTGTGGTATCAAAGAATACTGGTTACGTGACGGAAAAAATTGGCTAGTTAATACTAATAAGTTGCTGTGGTGGTATAAAGGAGCAGATGGCTTAAAAACTGGTTGGACGCAAGAAGCTCAGTATTGTTTTGTGGGGACAGCGAAACGTGATGGTTTGAGACTAATTGCTGTTGTTTTTGCTACACCGGAACCACGGTCTCACCTGCGTGAAACTATGAAATTATTTGATTGGGGATTTGCTAATTTTGCGGCATTGCCAATTGTAGAGTCTGGCGCAGCCGTGGAGCGTTTGGCTGTAAATAAAGGTATGGAAAAAGAAGTTCAATTAATTGCTGCCCAAGATTTTAATTTAGTGTTAGGTAAGGGGCAAAGTAAGAATTTGGAAAAGAGAATAGTTACAGATTCTGCAATTACTGCACCGATTCACCAAGGGCAGAAATATGGTGAATTGTTAGTATTAAGAGACGGTAAGGAGATTGGCAAAGTAGATTTAGTAGCAGAAAAGAGTATTGAAAAGGCAAGTTTGGTGCGAACGTTTAAAGATATGGTTACTAACCTATTTAGCATATCCCGTTAACTGTCTCCCAATAACTAGCCAGAGTTGGTTCGTTTTGTATCAAGTTTTAGCATTACAACCCTTACATAGCTTACTATGTAGGGGTTACATTTTTTTATTTAATACAACATATATAGATAACGTAGTAGTTATCATAAACATATTTATTATGAAAAACGGAATTTATTCCGCTTTTTTATATTGTTATCATTTTTTAAAGCAGGAAAAAATTACCTTTTATAGAATGCTGTTAATAGAGGCAAAAAAAGGGGGAAATATTGATTGAATATAACTACTTTTCTGAAACGGGGTGTTTTGATAGTAAGAGTTTCAGGGGAATTGGACATGCACACTGCTGATGAGTTCAGACAGAGAGTGGATAATACCTTGGAAGCAAATGGTGTAAGGCATATCCTATTTAACTTGGATGCTGTTAAATTTATTGATAGTTCAGGTTTAGGGGTTATTTTAGGACGCTATAAAAAAATTAGTGCAGCAGGTGGTAAAGTGCTTGTTGCACACATTCAGCCTCAAGTATTACAAATATTTGAGTTATCTGGACTGTTAAAAATTATTAAATTATATAATTCAGAAGCGGAAGCTTTAGAAGAGTTATAGGAGGACATCATGGCAATTAAAAATCAAATTACAATCGTTCTGCAAAGTCTTAGTGAAAATGTTGCTATTGCCAGGGTGACTGCAGCTACTTTTGCCGCACAAATTGATTTTACTTTAAATGAAATTGAAGAGATAAAAGTTGCTGTATCGGAAGCAGTTTCTAATGTTGTTATACATGGATATGAAGATGAAAATGGACAAATTGAGTTAATCATGAATTTATATGAAGATCGATTGGAATATATAATCAGTGATAGCGGCAAAGGAATCGCTGACATTGCATTAGCGCGGCAACCTTCCTATTCGAGTGACCCAGAGCGCATGGGCCTAGGATTTGCCTTTATGGAATCTTTTATGGATAAACTGGATGTTACTTCTGAAATTAATAAAGGTACAACAGTGCGCATGACTAAGAAATTTTTAGTAAGCACAGCACATTAGGTGGGGTGACCATGCTTGGAAATGATGAGATGAAAATTTTAATAGAACGGGCGCAGAGTGGTGACCAGACGGCTAAGGAAACTATTTTAGAACATAATCTTAATCTGGTAAGAAGTGTTGTGCACCGGTTTATGAATCGTGGTTATGATTGGGATGATTTATTTCAGATCGGTTGTATTGGTTTGATTAAAGCAATCGAACGTTTTGATTTGAAATTTAATGTTCAGTTTTCTACTTATGCAGTACCTATGATTATTGGCGAAATACGTCGTTTTATGCGAGATGACAATCCGGTTAAAGTTAGCCGGTCAGTGAAAGAATTGGCATATCGAGTACATCGTACCCAGGAAAAATTGCAGGGTTTGCTGGGCAGGGAACCAACCATAACGGAAGTGGCAGCTGACCTCATTTTAGCTCCTCAAGAAGTTGTAGCTGCTCTTGAAGCCATTCAATCACCATCGTCATTATATGCGAACGCTTTTCACAATGATGGTAACTCAGTACTCTTACTTGATCAAATTAAATACTGTGATGGACAGGATAGTGCTTATTTTGAAAGTCTAGCGTTAAAGGAAGTATTATCTCGTCTACCAGAGAAAGAACGGATTGTAATTCAGCTGCGATTTTTTGAAGATAAAACTCAGGCAGAAATTGGTGTAATTATTGGATTGTCTCAAGTGCAGATATCTAGAATTGAAAAACATGCTTTAAAATTAATTCGTGAATTCATGCAGACCTCGTAATGGAGGTCTTATTTTTTTTGTGTGACAGGGCATAATAAATAAGAGACAGGATTTGATTTATAACATTTTCAAAGGAATGATTGTAAAATGTTGAGATACAAAGAACTTTTATAGGAATTTGGAGGATAGAGGGGGGATCATAATGTGGTATAAAAAGATATATATCATACTGGCGATAATTTTAACCATTAGCGGTGGCCTGTTGACACTCACCGTACTCTACGGAAATTTTACTCATGATTCACCAGTGCGGGCAAAGCAAGTATTTGCTACGATTGATAAGTTCAATGAATGAGTAGAAAAATAATAAGTATAAGATCGCTGGTAATGTACAAGCTATAGAGGAGGTTGATATATTTTGGCAAACATAAAAAAAGGAGAGAATCGTAAAGATGGTTGTAAAAATTATTGAGTTAGTGGGGATTTCTAGTCATAATTGGACAGATGCAGTTGATAATGCAGTTATGGAGGCATCCAGAACGATTGATGAAATACTTGGCGTTGAAGTTACAAATTTTACCGCTAATATTGACAATGGACATATTGCCGAATATAAAGCAGATGTAAAAGTAGCTTTCAAAGTTAACCATTAACGGGTTAGTATATAAGAAAAGTACCTCCTGGAGGTGCTTTTTCTTATATTGAGTGTATATTTGCAATTGCTATGGTAAAAATAATAGCGGGAATGGGATAGATTCAGTGTTGTCAATCTGTTTATCTTGAAAGAAGGTATACAATGCTAGATAGAATAAAAAATAAACCTAGTAAAAAAAATCTTAAACAACAAGCACAGCAAGAGCAATATCAAATGAAAGTTGACACTGCGACTCCCAAGCCACCACTACTCAAGAATTTATGCTGGGCTTTTGTAGTTGGTGGATTAATCTGTATGGTGGGGCAACTTATTATTGATTATTTTACGAGCATTGGGCTTGATAAGGAAGAAGCCTCCGCATGTGCAACTGCGGTATTGATATTTTTAGGGGCGTTTCTCACGGGGATAGGAGTTTATGATAAATTGGGAAAACGTGCAGGAGCTGGTTCCATCGTTCCAATTACCGGATTTGCTAATTCAATTGTTGCACCGGCTATGGAGTTTAGGCGAGAAGGATACGTATTTGGGATTGGTGCAAAAATGTTTGTAGTTGCTGGACCGGTATTAGTGTATGGCGTAATTACTTCCGTTATTGTGGGCTTACTATATTGGATAAGACATTAGGAGGCAACAGTGTGAATAAAAAACAAGGTGCGCAAAGTATTGCTTTTGCAAGTCCACCGATAATAACCAGTGTAGCAAATATTGTTGGACCAATGGAGGGCGAAGGGCTATTACAACAGTACTTTGATCATATCATGCCCGATAATTTAAATAACTGGGATACTTGGGAACAATGTGAGTCATTTATGATGGAATGGGCGATTAGAGCAGCTGCAAATAAAGATAAAATTACGATTGATATGATCGATTGTATTTTAGCAGGTGATTTGCTGAATCAATTAATGAGTACCCATTTTGCTATTAAAAATTTAAGTCGCCCATTTCTAGGTCTCTATGGAGCTTGTTCTACTATGATTGAAAGTCTATTGCTAGGTGCTATATTACTTGATGGTGGTTTTGCGAATAAAGTTGCGGCAGCAACTTCTAGTCATCATGACGCTGCCGAGCGTCAATATCGGTTTCCTAGCGAACTTGGTGTACAGCGCCCACCTGGTGCTCAATGGACGGTTACTGGTTCGGGAGCGGCAATCTTATCTGTAACCGGTAGTGGTCCTCGTATTACTATGGCTACTATTGGGAAAATTGTAGATTATGGTATTAAAGATACCAATGCGATGGGAGCTGCTATGGCACCAGCCGCCGTTGATACTCTCTGGGAACATTTTCAGGATACTGGGCGGATGCCAGCATACTATGACATGATTTTCACTGGAGATTTAGGAAGTGTTGGTAAAGAGTTAGTGATACAGTTGATGAAAGAGAAAGGCCTAAACATTACAAGTAACTACCAAGATTGTGGTTGTATGATTTATCGTAAAGAGCAGGACACTCATGCTGGTGCTAGTGGGTGTGCAAGTTCTGCAGTGGTATTTTGTGGTTATCTCTATAATATGTTAATGAACAGTAGTTTGAAAAAAATTTTACTGGTCGGTACGGGTAGTCTGCATAGTACAACATCCTACCAACAAAAGGAATCCATCCCGGGGATTGCTCATGCAGTAGCAATTGAAATATAAAAATACAGTTTTCAAAAAAGAGGAGGTTGATGTTATGCATTTATACATGATGGTGTTTCTTGTCGGGGGAGCGATATGTGTCATTGGACAACTATTAATGGATTTGACGTCATTAACACCTGCTCATGTGCTGGTGTTATTTGTGGTATTGGGGGGGATATTAAGTGGATTAGGATTATATCAACCGTTGGTAGACATTGCTGGAGCTGGTGCAACAGTGCCACTTTTAGGGTTTGGTCATGCTTTGGTGACAGGAACGATCGAAGATATACAAACGATTGGCTTCATTGGGATATTTAGTGGTGGACTCCGTGCAACAGCTACTGGCATAACAGCTGCCATCGTTTTTGGCTTTTTAATGTCAATACTATTTAGTCCTAAAGGAAAGGGCGGATAATGCTAGGTATAGACCTAATTGGCTTGTTGGCAACAATCTGTTTAGTTGGTGTGCGTTATCCACATTATGTTTTATTGGCAACTTGTATACATGAATTGGGTTCTGTGTTTGTCACTGTTTTTCTTCATGGGCAAATTGGTTATATTGTAGCAGCAGGGGCATTTGGGACAATCGCAGTTACTAATCATAATTCCAGTGTAATAGGAATTATAATTTTATTTAGTGGCGCTCTAGCCAATTACATTGCCAGTTCAATTCTGGGTGGTATTGCCTTTGAATCAACGACAAACTTACTTAATCCTTTAGCCCGTCTTAAATATCCGTTTGCAGTGGTTAATTTTAGGTTATGTATATTGTCATGCTTAATCCAGATCGGAAAAAACTTTATATGAGGTGCAATTTATGACAAGGAAGAGTCCTCGGAGGTTTGCAAACTATTCTAAACAAAATGAGGAACAATACTATAACAACCAGCCACCACGGCAGCAACAAAATAGTTATCAGCATCAGGAGAGTAGTAATGATAGTATGATTGCTGATGTGGCTCAGGGGTTTATACAAGCACAAGCTAATATGAATAATAAAGGTGCTGATTATAACAATTTAGAGATTGCCTTACTGTTACAAAAATGCAATAACCAACTAGAAGAAATAAGACGTTCAGCCCAAGGCAATAGTAGTGATAATCAAGCAGGTGAGCAGAATAACAAAAACGCTACTGTACAAGATTCCAATTCCCAAAGCCAAGGGGAGCAAGGGGGACAAGATAATAGTCAACAACAAGTAGCTAGTAGCCCACCCCAAGATTTACAAGGATTATTAATGACGATGTTGCAAGGTAAAAACAATAATGAGAATAGTACAGCTAAGGCTTCAAATATGCAAAATAGTGACATGAATAAAACCAGTGGAGGGCAAAATAAACAGAATAAGGTGGATGTTCAAACGGTGAGCCAAGTATTGGCCCAGGCTCAATATGAGCTAGCCAATGAATTAGAAAACAGTTTGAAAAAACTTAAACAAGTCATTAGCGAAAGTGAAAAATTAGCTAATAATATCAATAATTTGTTGGGTGAACAAGCAACAAATAATAAAACATAAGGTAGGTGGTAATTTTGGCGCAGAAGATACGGGTTATACTGATCACGGATGGTGACAATGTAGCGCAAGCAGCAGTGGAAGATATTGCTATGTCTTTAAACCTGCGTTGCATATCGGCCTCTGCTGGTAATCCTACACCGATAAGTGGAACAGAAATTGTAAAACTGTTAAAAACCGTGCATCATGATCCAGTATTAGTCATGTTTGATGATCGCGGAGACACTTTCAAAGGTGATGGAGAGAGAGCGATGGAATATGTTGCATGTCATCCTGACATTGAAGTATTAGGGGCAGTAGCGGTAGCGTCTAATACTCCAGGTTCGGTTGGTGTGGTGGCCAATGAATGCATAACGAGTGGGGGCAATATAGTAGCTAATGCGGTGGACAAAAAAGGGGCTAATAAGGGCGGGATCTATGAACCTCAAGTTATTGTTGGTGATACGGTGGATGTACTCAATCATCTAGATATACCATTTATTGTAGGAATTGGTGATATTGGTAAAATGAATCGGGCTGATGATATTGAAAAGGGCGCTCCTGTGACCCGTAGAGCTATTGAAGAAATTTTAAGAAGGAGTGGCGTTGAGTATGGGAGAAAAACAAAAAATTGCCAAAGAAATAGACAGTAATATTACTTATCTAAAGAATTTACTGGGTGTAGGTCAAACTTTTGATGTTGTTTTTCGTGAATATACAGTTGGACGCAAACGAGCGGCATCTTTCTCCATTAATGGTATGACCAATGATATATTATTTACTAATGTCTTCCAAGATATGCTGGCTTTGCACCCTGAAGAACTATCAGTTAATACAATGAAAAAGGTATTTTACACTAGGGCAACTCATTCTCAGGTGAAATTATGTGATGATATGCATGAAGCTGTTATTAATCTCGTATCTGGTCAATTGTTATTTTTAATCGATGGCGAGACAGAAATAATATCATTTGACGCGCGATCTTACCCTGCCCGTATGCCGAGTGAATCTACGATTGAAAAAGTGACACGCGGTTCAAAAGATGCATTTGTTGAAACATTGCCCTTTAATACAGTATTAATTAGACGTCGTTTACGTGATCCTAATTTGCGGTTTGAAATTGTTAAAATTGGTGTGCGCTCGCAAAGTGATATTGCCATCGGCTATATCAAAGATATTACAGATCCTAAATTAGTTACTATTATAAAAGAGCGTTTAAATAATATTGATATTGATGGGATACCGATGGCTGAAAAAGCGATTGAAGAATATATTGTAGGCGGAACCATCTGGAATCCATTACCTAAAGTGCGTTATACGGAACGTCCAGATGTGGCTGCAGTTCATTTGTTAGAAGGACATGTTTGTTTAGTGATTGATAATTCTCCGAATGTCATGATTCTACCGACAACACTTTGGCATCATGTACAACATGTGGAAGAATATCACCAACATGTAGCAATTGGTTCCTATCTCCGTTTAGTGCGCTTATTCGGAATGGCGTTATCCCTATTACTTACACCACTATGGTTGGCTTTAGTATTACAGCCTCACTTGCTACCTGAAGCCTTAGCCTTTCTTGGTCCAAGGAGTTCGGGTATCATTCCTTTAGGCTTGCAGTTTATTTTTGCCGAGTTGGGTGTAGAATTAGTGCGCATGGCTACGGTACATGTGCCCACGGCCCAATCGACGGCCCTTGGCTTTATTGGTGCTTTTATGTTAGGTGATTTTGCAACTAAAGTAGGCTTTTTCGGCAATGAAGTTATCTTTTTCACTGCTGTAGCAGCAGTCGGTGCTTTTGCTACACCAAGTATCGAATTTGCTATGGCTGTAAGGTTTTTTCGGGCTATCTTATTAGTACTTGTTATATTTTTCAAATTGCCAGGGCTATTGGTTGGTCTGCTGGCACTTGCTATCATTGCAGGAACAACTAAATCTTTTGGTATTCCTTATTTGTGGCCATTGTTACCCTTTGATTTTAATGCAATGAAAGATGTATTATTTCGTTTGCCACTGCCAAGCAAAGTATTACGTCCTGTTGCCTTGAAGCCACAAGATCGAGATCGCCTAGGGCACGATAATGAAAATGATGAGGATAATACATAATGAATCATCAAAAAATAAGTAGTCAGATTCTATTTTTAGAATCCTTGACTACTTATTTTTTTTAAATCCCTAATAGACTATTTGCCACGATAATAGTCGCTAATATCGGCCATGTTTTCATTGAGTCTGGCAATATCTGACTTAAAGGAAGCCTTATTTTCAGCATCTACCGCATCCTTCATTTGTTTGATAATGGAATGGGTTGCAGTGACTTTTCCCCACATACCTAAACCTTCCATAGAAGGTTTAGCTTGTCCCCAAGTATTATCAAGTTCTTTCATTTTAGTGGCTGCTTTGTGCCAATCATCAATGGTAACATAGAAAGCAACTCTTCGAATGGCATTATCTACTCCAATGATATCTGAAATGGGCGAAAGTTTGTAAGACTTACCGATATTACTAATGCTGGCCATAAATGTATTAAGACTTTCATAGGATTCTAGGTCTTTTTTTCCTGAAACGGATGTTGTTAATTCCTCTAGTGCTGTACTTGCTTCACTAACCCCCTTTTTGTCTCCAACAAGTGCTTTTGCTTGAGGCCATAGTTTTTGCAATGTTTGTACGCCGGTTGAAGCCTGCAACCAGTCATTTTTCATAATACCTTCAAAAACAACGCCAGTAGCAGTTTCTAAATCGTATAACTCACTTGGTGGTGACATAAAACGTTCAGATAAAGGTGGATTTTCTCTTTCTGCGGCAAAGGTACCTATAGGACCCACATCAGACTTTTTTGAAGTTTGTAACATCGTGCAACCACTCAGTAATATTGAAATGTTAATGATAGTAGCGACTCCAAGCAAAATTGGTTTTGATTGAAACAAAGTGATCGGTCCTCCTGCAAAAAAAATTTGTGACTATGTTACTTCCTTAGTGTGTTGTATATAGTTAGTTTTTGTTATTATTATATTATTTATCCGAAATGATGATCATTTCTTATTATTTTGCTTTACCTAGTCTTTTCTAGTATAATTAGGTTGAAATTTGCTTTTAATAAAAAAATAGGATGAACCCTGAGGAGGAAGAAGATTGTTTGGTCTTGATCAAGATATGATATTTAGAATTCCCGCTTTACTGATTGCGTTGACGATTCATGAATATGCTCATGCCCGCGTAGCAGTGTGGTTAGGAGATAATACTCCGCGCGTTATGGGGCGATTGACATTAAACCCTCTCGCCCACTTAGATCCATTCGGGTTGATTATGCTGTGGCTATTCAAATTTGGTTGGGCTAAGCCTGTGTCGATAAATCCGAATAACTTTGAAAATTGGAAGAAAGGCACAATAATGGTTTCGTTGGCAGGGCCAGCTGCAAACGTAATAATGGCATTGGTTGCTGCAATCATCTATGGAATATTAGCTAAGTTACACTTATTATCAGCTGCTTTAGGGACAGTACTGTTTTTTACCTATAGTTATAATATAAGTTTTGCAGTATTTAATTTGATTCCCTTGCCACCTCTTGATGGATCAAAGATACTCATCAATTTATTACCAGGACGTCAAGCGTATATGTTTGAACAGATTGAGCCTTATGCACCATTTATTTTATTAGCATTAGTGTATTTTAATTTGATTAGTGTTCTGATAACACCATTTTATAGTTTAATTAGTACTATCATTGATCAAATTGTGATGATAATTCTTTAATAAAGGAGAGCGTTGAAAATGACTAAAGGTCGTATCTTTAGCGGTATGCAACCGTCGGGAAAATTTCACCTAGGAAATTATATGGGGGCACTTGACAATTGGATTAAACTACAACATGAGCATGAATGCTTTTTTAGTATTGTGGATTTGCATGCTTTGACTTCATCCTTTGAAAACCCCAGTAAAATACCAGAAAATATTCATAACATGGCACTTGATTGGTTGGGTGCTGGTTTAGATCCAGAAAAAAATGTTATTTTTGTGCAATCACATGTTAAAGAACATGCGGAACTACATCTATTACTGTCGATGATGACTCCCATATCATGGTTAGAACGGGTGCCAACATACAAAGACAAGCTTCAGCAATTAGGGTTGCAAGGCAAAGATATTAATACTTATGGCTTTTTAGGATATCCCGTCTTAATGACGGCAGATATTATCCTATATAAAGCTGATCTTGTACCTGTAGGAGAAGATCAATTGCCACATTTGGAATTGACCAGAGAGATGGTAAGGCGCTTTAATAACTTGTATCAACCCATTTTTCCTGAACCAAAAGCAAGTTTAACTAAAGCTGCGATATTACCTGGTATCGATGGTCGGAAAATGAGCAAATCATATGGTAATGAAATTCCCTTTGCTGCTAGCCCTGATGAAATTAGAAGTAGGGTTAGACTCATGATCACCGATCCACAGCGCGTGAAAAAGACGGATTGTGGTAATCCAGATGTATGCACAGTGTATACTTTTCATAAGATTTTTAATCTAGAGCAATGCGGTGAAATTGGCAATGCATGTCGTCAGGCAAACATCGGTTGCGTAGATTGTAAGAAGCGTTTAGCGGAGGAATTAGTTAATAAATTGGCTGATATGCATGTGCGCCGTCTGGAATTTGCAGCGAATCCAGGGAGAGTTAAAGAAATACTAGTCTATGGCGCTGAGCGGGCGAGAAAGGTTGCTGCTAGCACAATGGAAGAAGTCAAGCAAGCAATGTATCTTGCCTAGAATATGCCAGATTATAAAATAAAATTAGAAATTTTTGAAGGTCCGATGGCCTTGTTAATGCATTTGCTAGAAAAAAATCAGCTCGATATTTATGATATTCCCATTGCGCTAGTAACAGAGCAATATCTAGAATATCTTCAGGCTCTTGAAGAATTCAATATCGATATTGCAAGTGATTTTTTAGTGATGGCGGCAACTTTATTGCAGATAAAATCCCGGATGCTGTTGCCTAAATTACCAAAAGTTGTTGAAGAAAGCGATGATGAAGGCGATCCACGGCAAGAGCTAGTTGATAGACTATTGGAATATCGAAAATTCAAAGAAATGTCCACGATAATGGAAACTATGATGCGTGCGCGAGATCAGTTTTTTACTCGTTTGCCACAGGACTTTGACGTTGAACTTCCATTGCCCATGGGGCTGAAGATTGATGATCTATTAGCAGCTTTCATGGCCGTATGGGAAAGTAGTATTGATGAGTATGAAGTAGTTGCACGCGAAGAATTTAGCGTTCATGATAAAATTCAGGATATTATCCATTTACTGTACAAACATCAGAACACAATAGAATTTAGTCAGGCTTTGATTCGCAGTGGCACGCGTTCTGAGGTAATTGTAACATTTTTAGCCCTGTTAGAATTAATAAAAATGCAGCGGGTGACAATTAGTCAATCAGAGCGCTTTGGACCTATTTATATTACAATGAGAGAGTGAGGTGCTTAAATGTTTTATTCTAAATTCAAAAAACATGTTGAGGCTTTGCTTTTTTCCAGTGGCAATCCAGTGTCTGTGAAAAAAATTGCACAAATTCTTGAATTCCATGAACAACATGTTGAAGTATTAATTGAGCAGCTTATTCTAGATATGGCTGATGAGGATCGAGGGCTAACCATTGTTAAAGTTGCTGCCGGTTATCAACTGTGTACTAAGCCTGAATTGGCGAATGTTGTAAAACAACTGGCTCAAGTTCAAGATACCAAGCTGTCTTTAGCTGCTATGGAAACTTTATCTATTATTGCTTTTAAGCAACCTATTACTAAGCATGAAATCGAAGATATTCGTGGTGTAAAAGTTGACAAAGTACTCTCTAAGCTATTAGAAAGGCAAATGATTAAAGAAACTGGTCGCAAAGATGCAATTGGTCGTCCAATTTTGTATGGTACTACCGATGAATTTTTAAAATCATTTGGTTTAAATGGATTGAAAGATTTGCCATCTTTAACAGAATTGTTGCCCTAAATAACATTAAAAAACTGTCCTTAACCTTTCCCAGGTTGAGGACAGTTTTTATTACTTCTAAATCGGATTCTCATGATCTTAGGCATCTTCAAGAAAATAACTAGTCAGATTCTGGTCTATTTTGCGCTAGCCTTCATCACGATAACCCTTACATAGCCCCTACTATGCGCGGGTTATCATTCTTCGCCTAGCACAAAATATTCTCAGAATCTTTGACTACTTATTTTCTTTCAGATGCCTTAAAATCTCACAGTACATTTGGGCTTTTCATCAGTCATAAATATTTTATTAATAATTTCAACATAGGCTTCGTCTGATATAGTAGCTAAGCCATAGAGACATAGTGTATTAAAGTTAACGGTTCCCATGATTAACGAAGAAAACTCGGAAATACCAATCAATACTTCGACTTCATAGTTCTCAAGATCTTTGACTTCAGCAAATCCTTCTTGAAATTGAATGGTGATACTAGTATTATTACAGGCTAGAAAATCATCGGTAATCGACAATTTTATGCTGCAATTTTGTCCACTAAAGTTATGCTTGCCCAAACTCTTAAATAGCTCGGTTACATTCACGACCCTATACATGAGACCCAAGCCTTGTACATCACTTTCATGAAATAGTGTGGCGATAAAATTATTTGATACATCGCGAGGGTCACTGAGAAGATAATGAAAATATTCATCATAAGTATCGATGATAATGTTCCGTACTTGGTCAGCTTGACTACGCAGGAACGCCAATAGAATCTTCAATGTTTGCGTATTTTCATGGATCATTTCGCTGATATACATGTCATAAGCTAGAAATTGTTTAGGACCATCAGCGATAAAATGATATACAAGATAAGCACGTAGCTGACCATCTTGCTGATAGCCAACTACTCTATTTTGGGGGTCATCAAATAATTTTTCTATCATAAAACAATTTTTTTCAATCATGCCATGGGTTTTAGCCACCAAACGATTATGGCACTCCACCATGTCATTGGCATCTTCGCGTTTTAAATAAATCATCTGTTGTTGATCTGCTTTTTCGCCAGGTAAAAAAGCAGGTTTTAGTTTATAACGATTCATTTTCGCCCCATAACCAAACCCCATTTTTTTATAAAAGTCTGGACGAAAGGGATACAAGGCGACCATACCATAACCCTGATGCCGATAATGGTTCAAGAAATAGGTAATTAGTTCTTTGCACACGTTTTTCTTTTTATGCAAAAAGTCTACGGCTACAGAGCCAACGCCTCCAACGGGGATCTTAATAGATAACATATTCATAATAAAGTCATGTAGTTGCATTCCGCCGATCATCTGTTCATCGCGACATAGACAATAGAAATTTTGTGTTGGATTTGACGTTTGGATTGTAGTAAATCTTTTGATGGTTTTAATTCTACTTTCTTCAGTGGGATCAAATATTTTTGGATACGCATTAAACGCGATGTTGACGAAATCAGGCATTTCAGGTGCAGCAACTAACCTAATTGTACTCATTTGACCATCACCATTTCCTTTCAGTAACAAATATAAATGTAAAATCTTTTGTACATTTATATTCGTAAATAGATATTAAAAACCTTCCTTTTAAAGAAATTATTGCTAAAAACATTCTGCAGGCAATGTCTAGGGAGTCGATATTCTTGTCGAACGGTAATTTATGTTGATTGTATATGGTTCGCTGACTATTTTTTGGTATAGATAACTGTATTTGGGTTAAAAATAGAGAAGTTGGTTGGGAAAACTGATGATGGCCTTAGGGAGAACTGGAATGGAAGTATGTGTAATTGTTATATTGTCTAATGTAGTAATAATTAGCTTTCTTCTTTATAGTAAGATTTATATAAATTTAAAATATCGTCGTGATAATTCTAATGATGATCTTGTAGTAGAGGTTTATATGTTTAAAAGGCTGTTAGCATATCGTATGGAGATACCGGTTATTGAAATTAAGAACATTGAAAATTCATTGTGGCTGAAATATAAAATTAAAACAGGACAAAGTAAAGATCAAACCAAGCTAAAGCGAGAACAGCGATTTGTCCCAAAAACTATGAATTTTTACCTCATTCACCCTGGAAAGCTAAGGTATGTTTTTAGGCTATTTCGTTACTGTACACATTTATATTATCGTCTGATGGGTACTGTGATAACGGCCTTGTATTGTGAAAAATTCGAATGGCGAACTGGTTATGGTTCAGAGGATGCCGCTATAACTGGCATTGTAACGGGGATGCTGTGGACTGGCAAAGCCTCCATGATTACTAGATTAAAAAAACATGTTATTTTTACGAACAAGCCTATTATTTGTGTTAATCCTATTTTTGGAACTAATAGTCTGAAAGTGGATTTTCAGTGTATATTTAGTATACGACTTGGCAATGTTATAAATGCAATCAGGAATTTGTATGAGGCTAAATAATAAGGGGGGGACTAGTGGTGGCTGAACATCCAATTCAAGGTTTAATGAAAACTGCTATGGAAAGTATTAAAGATATGGTAGATGTTAACACCATCGTTGGCGATGCAGTTGAAACGGCAGATGGTACTGTTATTATACCAATTTCGCGCGTTACATTTGGTTTTGCGGCTGGTGGAACAAATTCTGAACCAGAAGAAAAGGAGGGGCTGCAAACTGTTGACTCATTTGGTGGCGGTAGTGGTGCGGGGGTAAGTGTAAAACCTGTAGGCTTCTTGGTATGCTCACCCATTAATGGCGTTCGTTTTATGCCAGTAGAGGGTAACTTAGTTTACGAGCGAATTATGGATTTAGTACCCAAGGTACTTAGTACGATTCAAGAAATGTTTGATGGTAAGAAGGATGAAGATTTGGAGGAATGGTCTGAAACCGAACATTAAACATCTGAAATAAATAAGTAGTTAATGTAAAGAACCGCACTTGCATGCGGTTCTTTACATTAACTGTTAGTAGGCATTTTGGGGAAAGGATTAGCTCAATCGTTCTAACTTTTCTTTGATTTGAGTAGCGTGCAATGCTTCTGCTTCGGCGAAATGACTATACATTTTAGCTACTTCATTATTATCGATTTGCTGAGCAAAAGTTTGATAATCACGAACTAGTTCTTGCTTTTGTGTTAAAGTATCGCGTAAAGCTGATTTAGCATCTACAGAATTCATAGTTAACCTCCTTTGATCATATCTTATTGGGGATATAAAGTATTATTTCCCATTACACTAACAATCATGTATCTTTTTTTTGACGAGTGAGCAAAATATAGCTATAATAAATAGTAATTGTTTTGAGATCAGGATCCAAGAAAGGAAAAAAGACCATGACTAAACGAAGGCTAGTGACTCGATTGTTAGTATTTTTAATATTAATGATCACAAATGTAGCAGTTGCAGCACCCAATCCTCCTATGATCCAAGCTAAAGCAGCGATTGTTATTGATGCAACAACAGGTAAAGTGTTGTATAGTAAAAATGGAGAAGAACAACATTATCCTGCCAGTACAACTAAAATGATGACTTTGATTGTAGCCCTTGAACAGGGGAATCCGGATGATCTGGTAACTGTCAGTAAGAATGCGGCTAGTACAGAAGGATCGTCTCTCGATCTAACGCAAGGTGAACAATTAAAAATGGTTGATTTATTATATGGAATCATGCTCATTTCAGGTAATGATGCTACTGTGGCTGTAGCGGAACATATTGCAGGTACAGTAGAAAAATTTGCCAAACTAATGACTGAAAAAGCACATGCAATTGGTGCAAATGATACTCATTTTGCCAACTCAAGCGGTTTACCCGATCCAAATCATTTTACCACCGCTCATGATTTGGCACGTATTGCTGCGTATGGCTATAAGAATTCATTATTCAGGGAAATTGTCAGTACTAAACACAAAATAATTCCCTGGCCCGGTAAAGACCATGGTCGTGAGTTATTTAATGAGAATAGGATGTTATGGTTGTATGAAGGGGGCAATGGCGTAAAAACTGGCTATACTGAAGCGGCTGGACGTTGTCTAGTATCGGGTGCAAAACGCAATGGTATGCAGTTAATCACGGTAGTGCTAGATAGTGAAACCATGTGGGATGATTCGATTGCACTGTTAGATTATGGCTTTTCCCAGGTAACGCCAGAAACAATATGTACGAAAGATGATATATTAAAAACCATTAGAGTAGGGAATGGTAAAACAGAAGTAATCAAGTTGGTAGCAAGCAATGACTTAATTGTACCCGTATCTGAGGATGATAAAGAAAAGTTTACGACGGCAATTGATGCGCCTGATCAGGTGGAAGCGCCGATCATAAAAGGTCAAAAAATTGGCGTAGTCAGAGTGCTTTATCAGAATGTAGAGGTGGCTACCGTTGATTTGGTGGCAGATGAGGATAGTGAGCGGAAATCTTTTTTTAAGACGATCACTGAATTTATATGGAATATTTTTAATTCTTTATGGCAAAAAATAGGTGGGGCTAAGCAATAGGATGCCACGATATTGTTCTAGGGGTTAATCATTCATCATAATCTCATAAGGGGTGATGATGAATGATTAATGTAATTTGGCTGTTATTGTTGGTGACAGGTATTGTATATGCAGCTTTACATGGGCGGATCGATGTGGTAACCCAAAGCGCAATTAGTGCAGCGGAGGGGGCCGTATCCCTGTCATTAAAGCTTGTTGGTGTCATGTGTTTATGGTTAGGTATTATGAAAATCGCTGAAGTGGCAGGCCTCGTAAAATTTATTGGGCGTTTATTAAGTCCGTTACTTTGTTTTTTATTTCCGAGTGTGCCCAAAAACCATCCAGCGATGGGCTCCATCATGATGACCCTTAGTGCAAATATGCTGGGACTTGGTAATGCTGTTACACCCCTTGGTATTAAATCGATGCAAGCTCTGCAACAGCTCAATCCCCAAAAAGATACAGCGTCAGATGCCATGTGTACATTACTCGCATTATGTACGGCGGGATTTACGTTAATACCTGCTACAATTATTGCCATTCGGTCAGCAGCTGGTTCAGTTAACCCGACTGAAATTATTGGGGCAACCCTTGTCGTAAGCTTTATGGCGACGGTTAGTGTAGTCATAGCGGATCGTATTTGCCGAATTATTTACCATCTGCGTGCACGGAGGTAAATAGCATGTTTATTGAACTGTGTCAGCAGGTATCTGTCTGGGCAATCCCGATGATTCTACTAATTATTCCGATGCTGGGTTATTTTCGCAAGGTCAAAATATATGAAGCTTTTGTTGAGGGTGCTGGTGAGGGATTTTATACTGGAATTCGTATTATGCCATATTTGGTCGCGATGATGGTGGCAATCAATATATTTAAAGCATCAGGAGCGATGTCGGCATGTATAGATCAAATTGCATCCCTACTGCAATTTTTTGGCGTGCCGCCAGAACTCGTGCCGTTAGGCATCATGAGGCCCTTATCAGGTACAGGTGCTTTGGGATTAACAACTGAAATTTTAAACACTTATGGCCCTGATTCTATGGTAGGTCGTATGGCATCTACTATTTTAGGGAGCACAGATACTACTTTTTATATTTTGACAGTATATTTTGGTGCTGTTGGTATAAGCAGACCACGGTATTCTCTATGTGTTGGATTATTAGGTGATCTGATTGGATTTTTAGGTTCAATTTACATTTGTAGATGGTTATTTTAATAATTCTGTAGGATTTTAGAGCGGTTGACCAACCACTCTTTTTTTTATGGGTATTGAGTGGCGTTTATTAGGGTCTAGAATACACTGTAGTGTACTATAGTAAACGCACTAAAGGAGTTGACATTCACGGTTCTTGCCATCGTCAAATTTTAGTGCATTTCATATAACAAAATTAAATGGAGGGATGTTTATGATAAAAGTGGTAGTGGTTGGTGGTGGCTGGGCAGGATGTGCTGCGGCGTTATCAGCCGCTAAAGCTGGGGCGCAAGTACTTTTGTTAGAACGTACCGACTTACTACTGGGTACTGGTCTGGTAGGAGGAATATTTCGTAATAATGGTCGCTATACTGGCGCAGAAGAGGCCATCGCTATGGGAGGCGGAGATATTTTTGTTGCCATGGATGCCAACGCAAGGCACAAAGGAATTAACTTTCCGGGGCATAACCATGCCTCAGTTTATGATGTAATAACCATGGAACCATTAGTGAAAAAAATATTGCAGAATCATGGAATTGAAATAAAAACCAATACTCGAGTAGTAGATGTTATAAAGTATGGTAAAAAAATACAAAAAATAATCATTGATGGCGGAATTGAGATTACCGGTGACGTTTTTGTTGACGGGACTGGTACAGCAGGACCGATGGGCAACTGCCTTAGCTATGGCAACGGTTGTGCCATGTGCGTGATGCGCTGTCCAACTTTTGGCCCACGAGTGAGTATTACAGCCAAAGCCGATGTAAAGGAAATTATGGGGCGCAAAGCCGACGGATCATTTGGCGCCATGAGTGGCTCATGTAAGCTTAGTAAAGAGTCACTGAGTAAAGAAATTAAAGAACGATTAGAAAAAGATGGTGTTGTTGTACTGCCAGTGCCAGAAAAGCTACGGAAAACTAGTTCATTAGGTAAAAAGGCTTGTACCCAATACGCCATCGCTGATTATGCTGAGAATTTGGTATTGCTCGATACTGGGCATGCAAAATTAATGACATCCTATTTTCCTCTCGAAGATTTGCGAACCATTCCTGGTTTAGAGCAGGCCCGCTTTGAAGATCCCTATGGGGGAAGCATCGGTAATTCAGTTAGATATTTGGGGATCGCTCCATGTTCTAATACTCTACAAGTTGAGGGAGTGGATAATTTATTTTGCTGTGGGGAGAAATCAGCAATTCTTGTGGGTCATACGGAAGCTGTAGTCACGGGTTTGCTTGCGGGAAATAATGCAGTTCGCTACTGTCTAGACATGAAGTATTTAGAATTGCCACGTACCCTAGCTACTGGTGATTTTATTGCATTTGTTCATGAACAAATGCAATCGGAAGCCGGGTTACGGATGCGTTATACCTTTTCTGGTTCAGTTTACTTTGAACGCATGAAAAAAATGTCTTTGTATTCAACCAAGCGAACTGAAATCAATGAACGGGTAACGGCGGCGGGGTTAAAAGATATTTACAATGTATGTTTGGTATAAGGGGGCATGAACATGCGTAAAAATATCTCACAATGTATTGATATGAATTCTAAGTATTGTCCATGTTTATTAGCGGATACAAATCAGTGTGTTTTTTGCAGTCATTTGAAAGGTGAGGCCACTTGCAACTGTAATTGGTCAGGAATGTGTATATTATATGAAAAGCATTGGCAATATAACAAACAACAGGGTGAAGAACCTATAAAAATACGTGTAGAAGAGGAAGTTGAATTTAAGGTACAAGAGCAAATTGGGCAAAATACTTTTATTCTTGAGATGGAGGTTAGTTGTGAATTAGCAGGACAACTGAAGAAAATCGGATCATTTATCTTTGTGCGTTCTCCTAAGGATCCGCAATTTTTTAATTTCCCAGTTAATATTATGAAAGTAGCGAAAAATACGCTACAAATAGGTATGGAGGCAGTTGGCCCGAAATCACTGAGCATCCTCGCAGATAATAATAATAAATTAATTGTGCGCGGACCATATTATAGTGGGGTTTTGGGCGGACCTTGGATTGACAATATTACTGATGGTAATATAATATTAGTAGCTGGTGGTATTGGGCAAGCGCCGGCATTTCCTCTTGCCGTTCAGTTGATGAATACTAATAACCATGTTAGGGCCATCCTTGCGCCGGGCAAAGTGGGAAAAATATTTATTGATCAACAGTTGGCTGAAATGGGTGTTGAGGTACATAGTGTTTCTTCATTGCGCCAATTTGGTATGCCGATGTTACAGGAATGGGTTGCCATGAAGCCTGATTTGATTGTAAGTGCTGGACCTGATGAACAGCATTATGGAGTGATTGCAGCGATGCAAGCTGGGGGAGCTAATATCCCCATGGTAGCCACCAATAATGCCACGATGTGTTGTGGTGAAGGTATTTGTGGTAGTTGTTTGAGAAAAACACGAGATAATAAAAATATAAGAATGTGTAAACAGCAAATTGATTTTTCAACACTGATTGAGGATTAAGTTACGCTGTAAAGGAGTTTACGATGTTAGAACGTCTGCAGAAAGTTATGAGCCAAGCTGGAATAGCTTCCCGGAGGGAGTCAGAAAAAATAATCAAAGAGGGTAGAGTTACTGTAAATGGTAAGGTAGTTACGGAACTAGGTACGAAAGTAATGCCTGGCAATGATCGGATTATGGTGGATGGCAAGCGCATTGCGGAACAAAAATTTGTATATATTTTGTTATATAAACCCAAAGCGGTATTGACTACCTTGAATGATCCTCAAGATCGTAAAACAGTAGCCTCTTTTGTTACTGATATCCCCGAACGAATATATCCTGTTGGGCGGCTTGATTACAATACGGAAGGGCTATTACTATTAACAAATGATGGAGCATTAACACACTCTTTGATCCATCCTAGTAAAAAAATCAATAAAACTTACATCGCGAAGGTATCTGGTCAGCCACTACAAGACAAGATTGATCTCCTGCGGGTTGGTATTAAGCTGGAGGATGGTATGACAGCGCCAGCAATTATAGATTTTGTCGAGTATGATCGGGAGAAAGATCTTACCAGTTTAAAGGTGACCATTCATGAAGGGCGAAATCGTCAAATTCGGCGAATGTTTGAGGCAATTGGTTCTGATGTTAAACAGCTAAAACGCATAAAATTTGCTTTTTTAACCCTGGATGGTGTAAAACGTGGTAGTTATCGGCATTTGCTGGCGAGTGAAGTAGAGGAACTGCACAGGCTCAATCAGTAAGTGTGAGAAATAGTAGCCGTTGTATTCAATATAGAGGTAGGAGTGTGAGCCCTTATTGATAATAAAATAAGGGCTTTTTACTTACTAAGGTATATAGGTTGCATTAAAGAAGTAACATCTATATTGTTGATCTGTCAGGAACAGAAGATAGGGCATCGCTTGCTCCCTACGTAAGGCTGCGCGGAGCCCTATCTTCCATTCCTGACGATTGCCATGTAGAATATTTTATGCAACGTATATAGTATCAAAAAAATGATGTGGAAAGGTGTTATATGAAGAAAATTATTGTAATTGGTGGCGGAGCAGCTGGTATGATGGCGGCGGTTAGTGCAAGTCAACATGGTGGGCAGGTAACTGTATTAGAAAAAATGGCTGTTTTGGGCAGAAAGCTATCCATTACTGGTAAAGGTCGGTGTAATATTACTAATATTGCTGACAAACAAACGATTATTAAAAATATTCCTGGAAATGGGTCTTTTATATATAGTGCTTTGCATAGTTTTGGCAACGAAGACATTATTGATTTCTTGCACAGCCAGGGTGTTATGACTAAAGTGGAAAGGGGTGGGCGTGTTTTTCCTATCAGTGATAACGCTAAAGATGTAGTAGGGGCTTTTCAAAAAGCTTTTGAACAACGTAATGTGCAAGTTGTGACAGGACAAGGGGTTAAACGAATTCTTGTACATGATGGTAAGGTTACAGGAGTACTAGCGAGCAATAATGTAGAATATGTTGCTGATGCTGTAATTTTAGCCACAGGTGGTTCTTCTTATCCAGGGACTGGTTCCAATGGGGATGGCTACCGAATGGGGCAGATCGTTGGACATACAATTGTACCTTTAAAGCCATCCTTAGTACCTCTCGAAGTTGAAGAAGATTGGATTGGTGAACTTCAGGGCTTATCTCTGAAAAATGTTGAGGCAAGGGTAATATTTGAAGGCAAAAAAGTAGCCGATGACTTTGGTGAAATGCTATTTACTCATTATGGTTTATCAGGGCCTATTATTTTATCGTTAAGTAAAAAAGTGGCTGAGCTACTCAATACTAAACCAGGGCAAGATGTGTATTTGGAAATTAACTTAAAACCAGCATTAACAGCAGAAGTACTTGATAAACGGATTCAACGGGATTTTGAAAAATTTGCGCGGAAACAATTAAAAAATTCCCTGGGTGAATTACTGCCAGCTAAAATGATTAACGTTATGATTGATCTTGCACATATTGATCCGGATAAGTTTGTGCATCAGATTACTAAAATTGAGCGTGCTCGTTTGCAAGAACAGATTACGAACTTAACTTTCACCATAACAGGTACAAGACCTGTCAGTGAAGCGATTGTGACGGCAGGTGGTATCCATGTGAAAGAAATTAATCCGAAGACCATGGAATCAAAATTAATTGAAGGTTTATATTTTGCTGGCGAGGTCATTGATATTGATGGTTACACTGGTGGCTTTAATTTGCAGGCTGCTTTCTCTACCGGATATGTGGCTGGACAAAGTGCTGCTGAAAAATAAGTGAAAAAGTAGTATAGCTCAATTAATGAATGGCGCATAATAAAGGCAACTAGTGAAAAACGGGGGCCGTAGCCATTATGAGACATAAAGACCGGTGGACAAAACGTATTGATGGTGTGTTATCCTATGTGGTAGCAATTTTTGTTGGGATCATGCTCCTAGCGCAACTATTGTTATTAAAAGAGGGGACACGACTCTATTTATCAAAAGTGGATAAATTGGAAGGTGAGGATCTAACCGCCACCATGCATTTGTATGCAGATACTCCATTACCTATGACGGAAGAGACGACAGTCGTTAAAAATTATCAAAACTTATTGCGCAGCCGTAAAGTCATTGTAATTAAGATGATGAATAATCCCCAAAATGCTAATGTTTTTGTGATGGTAAACGGTACTAAAATAGATAATTTCGGTGCCGGTGACTGTAAACTTACGGTGTATGATGGTGATTATGTTGAAATCGACGGGACTTCACTAAGTGAGGCAGTTACCTTTCTGATTGAAGTTCCAGATGAAGGTTTGTTGTCACCTCAGGATGGTTTGCGGATAAAAGGGGTAAAGGGGATTTTCCCAGTAGGAAAAATAAAATTCAAGAATGAATGAAAAGGATAATAACATTTTGTGGTGAATTATATATGAATCGCCCTGTTTAGTAAGGGCGCGATATATTGCATTATTTTAATGCGTCCTATATCGTAATACATTGTTGTTAATTTTTCGGAGGAACATATAAATGATTATTGTAATGAATGATCCTAGTAAAGAAGAAATTGATCGTATAGTAGATAAACTTCGCCAACATGGTTTAGAAGGGAATTGTCTGCAAAGCAATGGCAAAACAGTGATCACCGGCATTGGTAATGCGACGACTACAGATGTTGGCTTTTATGAACGTATGCCAGGTGTAGAAAAAGTAATATCGATCGTAACCCCTTTTAAATTGGCCAGCCGAGAGTTTAGGCAAGAAGATACGGTAGTGAAAGCTGGTAACGCTGTATTTGGTGGCAATGTACTAGGTGTCATTGCCGGGCCCTGTGCGATAGAAAGTTATGAACAATTACGTGAGACTGCCGTAGCTGTGAAAGCAGCAGGTGCCTGCATGCTGAGGGGAGGAGCCTATAAGCCGAGAACCTCTCCCTATAGTTTTCAAGGACTAGAGCAAGAAGGATTGAAAATACTCCATGCAGTGTCTGAAGAAGTAGGCATACCTGTTGTATCAGAAGTGACCGATCCACGAAATGTGGAGTTAATGAGTGATTATGTAGACATGCTTCAAATTGGAACCCGTAACATGCAAAATTTTGCATTGCTAAAAGAAGTTGCCAAAAGTGATAAACCCATACTGCTCAAGCGGGGTTTATCATCGACAATCGAAGAGTGGCTAATGGCAGCTGAGTATATTATGGTTGGTGGCAATGAAAATATCGTATTATGTGAACGGGGAATTCGTACTTTTGAAACCTATACACGCAATACCCTGGATTTAAATGCGGTAGCGGTATTAAAGCATCTCAGTCACTTACCTGTTATTGTCGACCCTAGCCATGGTACCGGTCATTGGCGTATGATTAACCCGATGTCGAAGGCTTCTTTGGGAGCAGGTGCTGATGGGTTAATTATTGAAGTACATCCATGCCCAGAAGAAGCGGTGTCTGATGGTCAACAGTCATTAACACCTGGCAATTTTGGGCAGCTAATGCAAGAACTTAAGATGATGGCAGTGGCCATGGGACGCAGTCTTTAATAATGGGGGTAGTGATGAAAAAACAAATTATTGCAATTGATGGACCAGCAGGAGCCGGCAAGAGCACAGTAGCGCAACTTGTGGCCCAGCGTCTTAATTATGTTTACATTGATACGGGAGCGATGTATCGCGCCATAGCTTGGAAAGTATTACAACAAAATTTAACAGTAACCGATACCAATGCAATCATAAATATCGCCGAAAATATTACAATTAAACTGACGTATGCTGAGGGTAAAACCAACGTATTCGTAGATGAATGTGATGTTACGGATGAAATTCGTAACCCCAATATTTCTAGCATGGTATCAGAAGTTGCTCAGGTTGCAGCAGTGCGCATGGCGCTAGTTGCTTTGCAAAGAGCGATGGCGGAGCAAGGGGGAGTGGTTATGGATGGCCGTGATATTGGTACCTGCGTATTGCCAAATGCGGATGTAAAGGTATTCTTAACTGCATCCATTGCAGAGCGGGCAGAACGGCGATGGAAAGAAATGCAAAGTAAGGGGTTCGATGTTAGTTTAGCAGAGTTAACAAGGGATATAGGACTGCGTGATAAAAAAGATTCGGAACGTACGTTATCACCTTTAGTGCAAGCAACTGATGCTTTATTATTAGATACTACCGCCCTTTCTATTGAGCAAGCAGTAGCGAGGATTTTGACAATTTGTGAGGAGCGACAAAACCTTGTATAATGTTATAAAGAACTTAATATATTATTTTTTAAAAGTCTTTTTTAAATACAAAATTATTGGGATTGAGAATATTCCCGTTCAAGGTGGCGTAATTATCGCTGCCAATCATATCAGTTTATGGGATCCACCTGTCGCTGCTGCTGGTCTGGCTCGTCCAGTTAATTTTATGGCGAAGGAAGAATTATTTTCCAATGGGCCATTGGGATGGATTATTACGATCATGAAAGCCTTTCCTGTTAAACGAGGAGCAGCGGATCGCGGCGCCATTCGGCATGCAATTAATTTGCTGAAGAATGGTGAAATCCTTGGCGTTTTCCCGGAAGGGACGCGTAGTAAAACAGGCGAACTTGGTAAACCAGAACCAGGAATCGGCATGATTGCATTAAAAGCTGGCGTGCCCATCATTCCAGCGGCGATTGTTGGCACCAATAAAGCATTCAGGGATGGTTGGGCTTTACCGCAGTTCGTAATAAGATATGGTAAGCCAATTTATATTAATGAAGAAAAAACTGACCGAGAATGCATGGAAAATATCGGAGATAAAATCATGCAAGAAATTTCATATTTGTTAAAAGAGAGGTAAATATGAAGATCATTAAGGCTGAACATAGTGGCTTTTGTTATGGCGTTAAACGTGCAGTAGGAATGGCAGAGGATTGTATTGGTAAATATAACGAAATACATACACTTGGACCCATTATTCATAATCCTCAAATGGTGAAGCGGTTGTCTGATGAAGGCATTCATGTCGTAGATGAGTTAGCAGAGGTGAATGATTGCAGTACAATCATTATTCGTTCCCATGGGGTAGGTCCTAAGGTCTATGAAGAAGCAAATGCTAGAAAATTGCAACTAGTTGATGCGACCTGCCCACATGTGAAAAAAGCACAGCAGGCAGCTTTTGAGCTACTAGAAAGTGGCTACACGGTAGTGGTCATTGGCGAGCGGCATCATCCAGAAGTTAAAAGTATTGTGGAATGGTCCAATCATACGGCTCTGGTAGTGGAGACAGTAGCAGAAGCTATGAATTTACCCCAGATAGCCAAAATTGGTGTGGTGGCACAGACCACCTTTGTTGATAATATTTTTAAAGAAATTGTTGCTGTCCTGCAGGGTAAATGTGAGGAACTAAAAGTGATCCGCACCATTTGTACTGCGACAGATCTCAGGCAACAGGCTGCCTTAGCGCTAGCTGCCAAGGTGAATGTAATGATTGTGGTTGGGGGTAAAAACAGTGCGAATACCACAAGATTAATGCAACTTTGTAGTGAGGCAGGTAGCCGTGTATATCATATCGAAACAGTTGCGGAATTAAATATGAAAAATTTTGAAGGGGTAGAAACCGTAGGGATTACGGCAGGTGCATCTACACCCGATTGGATAATAGAGGAGGTTTATCAGAAAATGCAGGATTTTGAACAGATGATAGACAATGGGGTAAAAAAAATTGAACCAGATAGTATTATACAAGGCAAAGTGGTTGGTATTCGTCCAGGGGAAGTCTTTGTAGATCTGGGTTATAAAGCAGAAGGTGTTATTTCTTTGTCAGAATTAGCATATCCTGCACCGGAAAATGCAGCGGATGTGGTAAGTGATGGGCAAGTCATTGATGTTTATGTATTAGATGCTGAGACTCATGATGGCACGATACAACTTTCTAAAGTAAAAGCCGATCAATTATTAGCTTGGGGAAAATTAGAAAATGCCTTGCGTGATCAACAACCAGTAGAAGGTAGAGTGGTAGAAGCGGTAAAAGGTGGTTTAAAAGTCGCTGTTTTCGGTATTAGTGGCTTTATTCCTGCTTCGATGATTGAACTTCACTTTACTGAAGATTTATTACCCTTCGTCAATCAAACATTCAGCTTATTGCCAATTGAAGTGGATCCTATTAAGAAACGTGTTGTATTATCGCGCAAAGTTCTACTAGAGAAAGAACGTCAACGGCAAGAAGCAGAAATTTTAGCAACTTTAAAAGTGGGGCAAATCATAACGGGTAAAGTACGACGGATTGTTGATTTTGGCGTGTTTGTCGATATTGGTGGCATTGATGGGTTGGTGCATATTTCAGACTTATCTTGGCATCGTGTTAAGACCCCACATGAGGTGGTTAGCGTAGGTGATGAAGTACAGGTAACGGTACTTAAAACAGAGAGTGTTGGTAAACGAGTTTCCCTTAGCTTAAAACAAGCTGGACGTGATCCATGGCTTGATGTAGTAGAACAATTTTCCATTAATAAGATTGTAACAGCGACCATTAGTAAAATTACCACTTTTGGTGCTTTTGCTGAGTTAGTGCCTGGTGTTGAAGGTTTGATTCATGTATCGGAAATGTCAGATCAGCGGGTCAACAAGGTAGAGGAAGTCGTAAGTGTTGGTCAACAAGTAACGGTAAAGATTTTAGATATTAATAAGGAAAATAAACGTATTGCTCTTAGTATTAACAAAGCTAAGGAAGATGTAGAACGCAAAGAGTATTCCGAGTATTTAGGTACGCAAGAAAGTACGGGGCTTACACTAGGGGATAAATTTGCTCATTTATTTAAAAGCCAAGATTAGGGAGATGACAGGGTGCGCCAATCACGTAAATTAGATCATTTGAAATATTCTTTGTCCCTTGGGGATGGTCCTGGTTTCAGTGGGTTTGATGATATTGGGCTTGTACATAACTGTTTGCCTAATTTAGGGTGGGACCAGATTGATATTTCAAGTTCAATTGCTGGTATACCGATTGATAATCCCCTCATCATTAATGCCATCACTGGTGGAGCGAATGACGTTACAGCAGTTAATGGCAATCTTGCTAAGTTTGCTTGCCTTACGAATACGGTAATGGCTGTTGGCTCTCAATATTCTGCACTTGAATATCCAGAAGTTCAGCAGTCATACAAAATTGTGCGCAAAAAAAACCCTGATGGCATAATTTTTGCTAATCTAGGTGCCCATGCGACTCCCGAACAAGCACAATTAGCAGTAGAGATGATTGATGCCCAAGCAATTCAGATTCATTTAAATGTAGCGCAAGAGCTGATTATGACCGAAGGAGATCGTGATTTTACAGGATATTTAGCCAATATTGCTAAGATTGTTAGTAAGGTGAAAGTACCTGTCATTGTGAAAGAAGTGGGTTGTGGCATTGGGCAAGAACAAGCCAAGGTATTAGCAGGCATTGGCATTAAGGCGATTGATGTTGGTGGTATGGGTGGAACTAATTTTTTGGCAATTGAAGCAGCGCGTAGCCAATTAAACATCGATCCAGAAACACTGTCTTGGGGAATTCCAACCGCAATCAGTGCCATTGAAACCATGTCAGTTCTTCCTAAACATTTGGATATGATGGTGTCCGGTGGTGTCCGCACGGCTCTTGATGTAGTAAAATCTCTAGCATTAGGTGGTACAGCCGTTGGTATGGCGACCCCCATTATCAGGCTATTGCAGGAGAAAAATATCGAAGATGCGGTATGCTGGTTTAATGGTGTTTTACATGAAGTTAAATGTTATATGCTATTATTAGGAGCCGCAAATGTTCGTAATGTAGCTAAAGTACCTGTGGTTATCACTGGTTATAGTAAGGATTGGTTGACAGCAAGGGGCATTGACATCGCTACATATGGAACTCGTAAAAAGCATGACTGAGGTCATGCTTTTTTTGCGGAATCAGAATGTATAACAATTTCGTGATTCCAAGTAAGAACGACTAAGGTTTCTACCTTCGTCTGCGGACTTAGTCGAAGCCAAGTCTTTTCTTATATCAAAAAAGATCATGTTTACGCTTATCACAACATGAAATCACCACTCATTTTGTTATCTGAAGAGCATATCGTATTTTCTCGTGTATTATTTTTGTAATAAGGGGAGAAAATAAATCTACAAAATATAATAGAGGTGAAAACTATGAATATGCCAATTGGAATGATGATGCTATTGGTGGTTGGGGTGCTGGTTTATTTTGGTATTGCCCATAGAATATTGGATCGAATGCGTTTAACTGATAAACAAGCGTTATTGGTTATTGGTGCTATCATAGTAGGGAGTTTTATTGATATTCCTTTGAAGAAAGCTCCAGTAGAACTAAGTGTTAATGTGGGTGGAGCATTAGTGCCAGCTGTATTAGCACTCTGGTTAATTGCTAAAGCCGATGAGACAGGGGAGCGAGTACGTGCTATTTTCGCAACCCTTTTGGTAGCTGTAGCTGTATCATTAGGGTCACGTTACTTGCCATATGAGCCAGAAAATATGTTTCTAGATCCTAAAATTATTTATGGTGTTTCAGCAGGTATGATCGCTTATTTAGCTGGACGTTCTCGTCGCAGTGCCTTTATTGGTGGGGTGTTAGGCATTGTGTTAAGCGACATCATTCATATGGTTACAATTATGGGACTTGGTATTTCAGGAACAACAGATATTGGCGGTGCTGGTGCCTTTGATGTGGTTATTATTGCAGGTATTGTAGCTGTTATGGTGGCGGAGTTAGTAGGAGAAACGCGGGAAAAAATCCAAGGTGGACCTGTTTTAGGAAATCACCGTCCAGAAGAATTATATGAATTTAGTAAGGAAATCTCTAATACCAAAAGAAAAAATAATGCATTGGAGAATAATGATCAGGAAAATAGAGGTGATCATCATGAATAAATTTTGGAGACTAGTAATTGCGCTGATATTCGTATCTAGCGTGATGATAGTACCAGGCTATGCTCAGGAACCAATGGCTAACGGGTGTTTCTCGTTTGTTGATGAGAGTGGTAAGGTTGTTTATATAACTGCTTGGGAGACACAAGTAGGAGATCAGTGTCTCACTGAAAATAATAAACGCTTTGAAGTTGTCAGCATTGAAGGGAAAATTGCTCATGTAAAGCTGATTGGCGAGGTTGACTTAAGCCAGTATGGACCATCAATAGATAACAAGGCATTAGGCTTTTTGCAGTCGCGTATCGCTTCGGCTGAGGGGAAGGGAAAAGTAGCCATCTATCATACTCACTCGGATGAGTCATATGTTCCAACTGATGGTAAAGAAAGTATTTTAGGTGCTGGTGGAATTTATAAAGTTGGCGATGCTTTTGCTAATGCTTTGCAAGCCGATGGCCTGGAAGTCATTCATTCTGATGCAAAACATGATCCTCATGATAATATGGCGTATGAGCGATCACGGCGAACCGTTGTAGACCTCTTAAAACAACAACCCGATGCTATTTTTGATGTTCATCGTGACGCTACGCCACCAGAAGTGTACGACACTACGATTAATGGGCAAGATGTTACAAAAGTGCAATTAGTGGTGGGCAAATACGGCGCTACTGGTAAGCAAATTGAAGACTATGCCTTGCAACTTAAGGCTACAGCCGATAAACTACATCCGGGGTTAATAAAAGGTATCTTTTTTGCCAAAGGGGGAGATTACAACCAAGATTTACTTCCACGATCCATGTTATTAGAAGTGGGGAGCCATACCAATAATCGTCAAGCTGCGGAAAGAGGTATTGCTTTGTTTGCTGATGTTATGCCCGCTATTTTAGGCAAAACAGCAGCACCGCCAAGTGGTTCAGCAGGAGCAGGGTTTGGTACAACAGAGACAGGGCCATCTGGTGCCAGTAAATCAATTGGTTGGATTGTTGGAATCGTTATTGTTGGCACAGCAGCCTTTTTGTTATTGAGTACTGGCAGTATGAGAGAAACAAAAGCAAAATTAAAACAGTTTGCTACCACGGAATTTACAAATTTCTTTGGCCCCAAGATGAAGGGGCAAAGACGTAATAAAAAAACAAATAATGAAAAAAACGAAGATTAGTATTGACGTAGACCGATTATTTTCTCATAATAGAGGTAGTACCTTATTGAAAAGTGTAGTATCTATTAGAAATAATATAGAAACATGATAAAAAGACCTAAATAAAGAGTGATGCTTTTTTCATCACTCTTTATTTGTTTGCAGGAAATAGGTAAAAAATAAGGAATATATTATGAGAGGTGAAAATTTTGGCATATAACGGTATTGTTGCAAGAGTTATGGCGGATAGTATTGCCGTTGAAGTGGGATTAGAGCCTGGCGATCGTCTAATATCAGTCAACGGGGAGAGTATTCGGGATATTATTGATTTAAGCTTTGCACTATCAGATGAGTGTGTGGAACTTTTAATCCAGAAAGTAAGTGGAGAACAGGAAGTTTTAGAAATTGAGAAAGAATATGATGAAGATCTAGGAATTGAATTTGAAAGTGCAGTATTTGATGGCGTGCGCCGATGCGCCAATAAATGCATTTTTTGTTTTGTGGATCAAATGGCACCTGGTATGAGAGAAAGTTTATATGTTAAAGATGACGATTATCGATTATCTTTTTTGTATGGCAACTTTGTTACATTAACCAATACAGTTCCTCAAGACATTGATCGAATCCGCCGGCTTCATTTATCACCATTATATATTTCAGTACATACTACTAATGGAACTCTACGTGAGAAAATGCTTAATAATAAAAATGCTGGTAAGATTATGGAGCATTTGGATACGCTCATCACTAATGATATTGAGATGCATACCCAAATTGTATTGTGCCCAGATATTAATGATGGCGAGGAATTGGAAAAGACCATTAGGGATTTATATTCCTTGCATCCTAATGTTATTTCCATGGCAATTGTGCCTGTAGGGCTAAGTCGTTACCGAGAAAATTGCTATTCATTGCAAGTGTTTTCGCCAGAAAAGGCACTGGATGTTATTACCTTAGTAAGAAAATGGCAAGAAAAATGTCGAAAAAGAAGTGGGACCTCTTTCGTATATTTGTCTGATGAATTTTATATTACTGCAGGACAGCCTATACCTGAATATGATTTGTATGATGGTTTTCCTCAATTGGAAAATGGAATCGGCCTGGTGCGGAATTTCTTACATGAATGGGAACAGGCTCCAATCATAACAACTGGTTATGATTCACCTCAGCATATTGATGTAGTATGTGGTATATCAGCACAAAAAATACTGGAGCCATTACTTCAATCTATAAGCATTGCCAATTTGACCATTCGTGTTATACCTATTGAAAACGATTTTTTTGGTAATGATATCAGTGTAAGCGGTTTGCTTACTGGTCAAGATATTGTTAACAAATTAACACAAATCGGTGGTACAAGAACCGGGGTTATCATTCCAGGTGTAGCGTTACGGAAAGGTGAAGGGGTATTTCTGGATAATATGACATTGGATGAAGTGGAGAAGCGCCTCGGCATTGCTGTATATGCTGCTTATAGCGCTGAGGAATTACGTCAGTTGTTGCAAGCATGGCGGTAATAAGGCAATCAAAAAAGAAGTAATATATTGATGAGTATAGGAGATATATATATATGAGTAAGCCAATTGTAGCTATTGTTGGGCGTCCAAATGTTGGTAAGTCTACCTTGTTTAATTACATCGGTCAGAAAAGGGTTTCGATTGTTGAAGATATTCCTGGAGTTACCCGAGATCGGGTGTACCTTGATGCAGAATGGCTAGATCGCCAATTTACAATGATTGATACTGGTGGTATTGAATTAGAATCAACGGATAAAATCTTAACCGCCATACGCTATCAAGCTAAATTGGCGATTGAGGAAGCCGATGCAATTTTATTTATTGTGGATGGTAAAGTGGGTCTAACATCTGCAGATGAAGCGGTTGCTATTATTTTACGCAACACGCGCAAACCAGTACTTGTAGTTGTTAATAAAGTAGATAATATGCAGAAAGCCAATGAAATCTACGAATTTTATAATTTAGGGCTTGGGGACCCGATTGCAATTTCAGCAGCGAATGCCTTAAATATTGGTGACTTGCTGGATGAAGTGGTTAAAGTCTTGCCTAATGATGAAATAGTAGAAGAGGAAAATGAAATTATCAAAGTTGCAATCATTGGTCGTCCTAATGTAGGGAAGTCTTCATTGGTTAATTTGTTGGTTGGTGAAGAACGAGTGATTGTAAGTGATATTGCAGGCACTACACGGGATGCCATTGACACTAATTTCATCAAAGATGATACGGCGTTTAAATTGATTGATACTGCCGGAATGAGACGTAAGGCAAGAATTGACTTACCGGTGGAGCGTTATAGTGTTATGCGTGCCCTGCGGGCCGTAGATCGTTCTGATGTTGTATTGATGGTAATTGATGCCGTTGATGGCGTAACAGAGCAAGATAAAAAAATAGCAGGTTATGCCCATGATGGTGGTAAAGCTTGTGTTATAATTGTAAATAAATGGGATCTTATTGAAAAAGATAGTAAAACGACTCTCCGCTATACAGAAGAAATTCGTGCAGAATTAGCATTTATGCAATATGCACCTGTATTGTTTGTTTCAGCCCTTACCAAACAACGGGTCCCGCGGATTACTGAATTAGTAAAATTTGTGGCAGAGCAACATACTATGCGCATTGCAACGAGTGTTTTAAACCAAGTAGTTGAGGATGCCATTGCGATTAATCCGCCACCGTCCCAACATGGTACCCGTTTGAAAATATTTTTTACAACACAACCCAATGTTAAGCCGCCGACTTTTGTGTTCTTTGTTAATGATGAGGCGATCATGCATTTTTCTTATTTGCGCTTTTTAGAGAACAAGTTACGGGAAAGCTTTGGCTTTGAAGGAACACCTTTAAAATTAGTGGTACGCGGACGTAAAGAAGAAGAATGAAATAACCGAGGGAAGAGGGCTATGGAATGAATTATATAATAATCATGATCATCGGTTATGTAATTGGCTCAATTCCCAATGGACTGCTGATTGGTAAAAGTTTATATGATGTTGATTTAAGGCAGTTCGGCAGTAAGAATATCGGGGCGACTAATGCCTTTCGGACGCTGGGCTTATACCCTTCATTATGGATCTTTCTTACTGATGCGGCGAAAGGTGTTATTGCCGTGTGGTTGGCTACTCTTATAGTGGGCACTCCAATTGCATTATTAGTAGGTGGTATTTCTGCCATTGCTGGACATAATTGGTCAATTTTTCTACGGTTTACAGGAGGACGGGGTGTGGCTACGGGACTCGGCGTTATTGCTGTATTAGTTCCCAAAGTTACCATGATTATATTTTTAGTATGGGCAGTGATTGTTTATGCTACGCGCTATGTATCCCTTGCATCCATTGTCGCTGCTGTGTTAGTGCCAATTTTTATGTGGTTTACAGGTGTACGTCTTGAATTTTTATATTTTGGCGTTATTGCCGCCATATTTGTTGTTGGCAGACATAAACCGAACATTGAGAGATTATTAAAGGGGCAAGAATTAAAAATTAAATTGGGGCATATGGCAGAAGAAATGAAAAAATAATAGTAAAAAACTATCATAAAACCCATAAATTTTAATACGATAAAAAAGAGCTGTCTCAAAATTTTTGAGACAGCTCTTTTTCCCATATAGTGTTTTTCTTATTTTGTAATATTATTGAGAGTTTATCATATATTTATAAAGATGAAATTGCTATTTATGAATTAATTTTCAAATACTAATTTATATTATTGGCTATTAGTTTGCTTCAAGGGAGGGGTGACTGCGGGTATAACAACGTGCTCTATATTTTACATAAAGCGCAGTTATGGGGAGGGGAAGGGTAAATGGAAAAGTTTGATTTGTTTAGAGATATTGCCGAACGTACTGGCGGTGATATTTACATTGGGGTTGTAGGCCCGGTGCGCACAGGTAAATCCACATTTATTAAACGGTTTATGGAGACCATGGTTTTGCCTAATATTATTGATCCTTATGAAAAAGAACGGGCAAAAGATGAATTGCCACAAAGTGCTGCTGGTAAAACGATTATGACAACTGAACCTAAGTTTATTCCCAATGAAGCGGTGGAAATCAGCATCAAAGATAATATTAACGTTAGGGTCAGAATGGTGGATTGTGTAGGCTATACCGTTGACGGGGCATTAGGTTATGAAGAACAAAATGGACCACGCATGGTACTTACTCCCTGGTTTGATCATGAGATTCCTTTTCAAGAAGCGGCAGAAGTAGGGACTAGAAAAGTGATTGCGGAACATTCTACCATTGGTTTGGTGATTACGACGGATGGTAGTGTGACGGACTTAGCGAGAGAAAAATATGTACCATCTGAAGAAAGAGTAATAACAGAACTAAAAGAATTGCAAAAACCATTTCTGGTGGTGTTAAATACTTGTCGACCATCAGCAAAAGAAACACGTGAACTCGTTGCTAAATTGGAAAATACCTATGATGTGCCTGTTATTCCAGTGGATTGTTCTCAATTGAATCAAGATGATATTTATTCCATCTTGCAAGAAATGCTGTATGAATTTCCTGTAAAAGAAGTAAATATCTCATTGCCAAAATGGGTAGAAGAATTGGAAGATGAACATTGGTTGAAAGAAAAATTTGATGGCGCAGTGCGAGAAGTAGTACAATACGTAAGGCGTCTCCGTGATATCGATCGGGCCATTGATGATTTATCAAGTTATGATTTTGTAGTGGATGTAATTTTGCATGACATGGATCTTGGTAGTGGCATCGCTGTGATTGAGATTACCGCGAAAAGTGATTTGTTTTATCAAGTATTAGAAGAATTGACTGGTTTTACGATTGCAGGGGAGCACCACTTACTGCGATTAATGAAAGAACTTGCAGTAGCCAAACGGGAGTATGACAAAATGGCAGGTGCCCTTGAACAAGTTCGTCTGACGGGTTATGGTATTGTATCACCGCAACTTGATGAAATGGTCTTAGAAGAACCTGAGATTATTCGTAATGGTAATAAGTTTGGGGTAAGGTTAAAAGCGTCTGCACCATCATTGCATATCATTAGAACCGATGTAAATGCTGAAATTTCACCAATTATTGGTAGTGAGAAACAGAGTGAGGAACTAGTCAATTATTTGATGCGAGAATTTGAGGGGGAACCAGAAAAAATATGGCGTACTAACTTATTTGGTAAGTCATTAAATTCTTTAGTCCGTGAAGGGATTGACAATAAATTATCCAGTATGCCAGAAAATTCTCAAATGAAATTACGTGATACCTTACAAAAAATTGTCAATGATGGTAGTGGCGGACTGATCTGTATTATCTTTTAAATAAGGCATCATCAAAAAAATAAGTAGTCAGCTTCTGGTCTATTTTGCACTATGCTTCATCACCACAAGCCTTACATAGTTCACTATGCATGGCTTGTAGTTCTTCGCCTAGCACAAAATATCCTCAGAATCTTTGACTACTTATTTTCCTTCAGATGCCTGAAAAATTAGCCAGTCTACACGATTGGCTAATTTTTTATTATTTATACTTGTTTTTAGTACCCTTTCAATGCTATAATGTCTACTGAGAGTAGATTAATATCCGCATACATAACACTAAAGGGGGCTAAGCAGTGATTGGGCAAAAAGCAGTATTTTTCTTAGTACGTGAAGAAATATTACCAGAAGCAATCAAGAAGACAATTAAAGTAAAGGATATGTTAAAACGTGGTGAAGCACGAACCATTAATGAAGCGGTAGAAAAAATGGAATTAAGCCGTAGTGCTTATTATAAATATAAGGATTATGTATTTCCCTTTTATGAGGCAAGTAAAGAAAAAATCATTACCTTATCATTGTTGCTTGAGCATAAGCAGGGGGTATTATCGAAGGTACTCAATACCATTGCTTATGATGGTGGCAGCGTATTGACGATTAACCAGGGAATACCACTACAAGGGGTAGCAAATGCCACTATTTCAATTGAAACGGCTGAGTTGGTCATTGATTTAGAAGCATTATTAGATAAGGTGAGGATGATTGAGGGAGTAAAGAGGCTCGAAGTGCTGGGGCAAGCCTAAGAGGAGGATAAAAATGGGAAGAACGATTAATGTTGGCTTAATTGGAATGGGGACTGTAGGGACAGGTGTTGCTAAAATCTTACGTAATAATGCACAAGGTATTTTACAAAAGGTTGGTGTAGCAATCGTAATAAAAAAAATCATGGTACGTCAACTTACTAAGGTGAGAAACGTAGATGTGGATGCAGAATTTACTACGAATATTGAAGATATTGTGAATGATAAAGATATCGATATTGTAATTGAAGTCATGGGTGGTATTGAACCGGCTAAAGAGTATATCTTGCGGGCATTACGGGCAGGCAAGCATGTAATAACAGCTAATAAAGATGTTGTCGCTAAGTTTGGTCACGAGATACTTAACGTTGCCGAAGAAAATAAAGTAGATTTTTTATTTGAAGCAAGTGTAGCCGGTGGTATTCCTATCATTCGGCCATTAAAACAGTGCTTGGCAGCAAATAAAATTAGCGAAGTAATGGGAATTATTAATGGTACAACAAACTACATGCTCACTAAAATGACCAATGAAGGGCTAGATTTTAGTAGTGTACTAGCTGAGGCACAGGCGAAAGGATATGCGGAAGCTGATCCGACTGCAGATGTTGGTGGCTTAGATGCTGCTCGCAAACTTTCTATCTTAGCGTCCATCGCTTTTGGTAGCAGAGTTTCCATTGATGATGTTTATGTGGAAGGCATTACTAATATTTCAACTGAAGATATTGGCTATGCCAAGGAACTTGGCTATGTAATAAAATTATTAGCAATCGCCAAAGATGATGAACGTGGTATGGATGTACGTGTACATCCAGTGTTTATCCCCGTCAGTCATCCGCTAGCTTCAGTACAGGATGTCTTTAATGCCATTTACATTAAGGGGGATGCTGTAGGAGAAGCAATGTTTTATGGAAGGGGCGCTGGGGAATTGCCGACTGCTAGTGCAGTGGTCGCGGATCTTATTGATGTGGCACGTAATATTAAACACAATGCAAATGGTCGCATTTTATGCACTTGTTTTGAAGAAAAAAGTTTTTGTCCAGTACAGCAAACGGAATCTCCTTATTATATCAGATTGTTGGTGGAAGATAAACCTGGCGTCTTAGCTGCCATCGCTGGTGCCTTTGGGGCGCAACAAGTTAGCTTACATTCCGTAATTCAAAAAAGTAAAGTGAATGATTGTGCAGAGCTGGTGTTGATTACAAACCGAGTGGTTGATGCTAGCTTGCGTTTAGCGATTAGCACGATTAGTGGTTTGTCAGTAGTTAATAAAGTATGCAATGTGATTCGGGTTGAAGCCGATAATTTTGGTTAATCATAACAGGTAAGATGGGGGAACGAATATGTCAATTGCTGTAAAAGTTTCCGTGCCAGGAACAACCGCTAACTGTGGTCCTGGCTTTGATGCAGTCGGCATAGCCTGCACTGTTTATAACGACTTAGAATTAGTTTTATCAACCGAAGGCGGTTTAGTTATTGAAGTCGAAGGCGAAGGCAAAGAGGTTATTCCAACTGATGAAAGAAATATTGTATGGCAGGTAGTGGAAACCGTATTACAAAGGGTCGGGAAAGCATATCAAGGTATACATATTAAAATGTATAATCGAATTCCGTTGGCCCGTGGCCTTGGCAGTAGTGCTGCTGCTATTGTTGCAGCACTAGTTGCCGCTAATGCCGCGACAGGTAATACGCTAGGTAAGGATGAGCTACTGAATATGGCGACAGCGATTGAAGGCCATCCTGATAATGTTGCTCCTGCGATTTTTGGCGGAATTACAATTAGTGTAATGCAAGGTAATCAGGCTCGTTATCTGCGTTTTGTTCCACCAGCAAAACTGAATATGGTGGTCGCAATACCCGACTTCAGCTTATCTACTCATTCAGCAAGGCAAGTTTTACCACAAGAATTGCCATTTGAGGATGCAGTTTTTAATATTAGTCATACGGCTCTAGTGATTGGGGCCTTATGCCAAGGAGAATTTCAGCATTTATCTTATGCCCTCGAAGATAAAATGCATCAGCCCTATCGGCAACATCTAATTCCAGGTATGCAACAGGTATTTGCTGCTGCCTTGGAGCACGGCGCATTAGGGGTAGCAATTAGCGGTGCTGGACCTTGTTTAATTGCCTTTGCTGATAAGAATCAGAATGAGATTGGTACGGGGATGGTGCAGGCCTTTGGGAGCAATCACATTACGGCAAGTTATTTGGTGCTAGAGATTGATACCGAAGGGGCCAAGGAAATTTATTGAAAATAAATTTCGGATTGATTGACAAATGATTTGAAAAAAGGTAAAATAGATCTTGTCAGTCGGGGTGTGGCGCAGCTCGGTAGCGCGTCTGTCTGGGGGGCAGAAGGTCGCAGGTTCAAATCCTGTCGCTCCGACCAGTAATTTGCATTGATTAAAGAGTTCTAAGGAACTCTTTTTTTGTTATGTAAAGATATAAGCAAATGACAAAGTAGTAAAGATGAATAAATATTCTCTGAAATTTTAAAATTATGTTAAGTTAATGGTTATAGATCGTGCAATAATCTGGTAAAATAGACAGATACAGTTTCCAATTATACAATTATCGACAACAATAATTAAAAATATATTATCAGAAAACTAAAAAAGCGATACATTAATATGTAACATTTTGCTTAAAATTGCTCTATATTTTGAGTTTTTAAAATAGTATGTGAATAATGTGCAAAATAAATACGTCGAATATCCTTGACATAAAAACATTTTAAATTTAAGCTGTGTGTAGAGGTCGAAAGAGAAAATAAAAAAACAGGAGGATAAGTAATATGTCAACAAATACTGGTAGTTTTAGTCAACCAAGGTCTTTTTATATGATTTTCTTTTTAGAACTGTGGGAACGTTTTGGTTATTATGGTTTACAAGCGGTATTAGCTTCATTTTTTGTTAAAAGTTTAGGAATGGAAGATGCGGAATCTTTTGTAATTTTTGGCGCATTTAGTGCAATGGTATATGGCTTTATTGCAATTGGTGGTTATATTGGTGATAAGGTACTTGGCACACAACGCACTATTATATTAGGTGCTTTTACCATGATGACTGGCTATTTTCTAATGGGACTAGCTGGTGTGGACAAGATGATGGTGTATTTAGCTTTAGCAGTAATTGCTGTTGGAAATGGTTTATTTAAAGCCAATCCATCTAGCTTGCTATCCAAAATATACGACCCGGCTGATCCGCGTTTAGATGGTGCATTTACGTTGTATTATATGTCTGTTAATATCGGTTCATTTTTTTCCATGATTCTGATACCAATCATTGGCGGAAAATATGGTTTGAATATCGGCTTTTACCTTTGTGCGATTGGTTTGATCGTTGCATTGACAAACTTTATCTTTTTCCGTCATTTAGTAAAATCCATTGACTCTCCCGTAGGTTTGCAACCTATAAATTTCAAAAAATTGGCAATCGTAATCATCGGTTTGTTTGCAATGGTTGGCATTGCTACATGGATGCTGACTAATTTGCAAGTCGCTCACTGGACCTTGTTAATTGTAGGCGTCAGTGTATTTGCAATTTTTATTAAAGAAATTATTAAAAGTCGGGGTAGCGAACGTAGCAAAATGACAGCAGCGCTTATTTTGATGATTGAAGCCATTGTATTCTTTACTCTTTATCAACAAATGCCTACTTCATTAAACTTCTTTGCCATTAAAAACGTTGAACATACTCTGTTAGGTATGAATATTACAGACCCTGAGACCTTTCAAGCTTTAAATCCATTTTGGATTATGCTGGTAAGCCCATTATTTGCTTATCTGTATTCTTTCTATGGTAGTCAGGGACGAGATTTATCTATGCCAGGAAAATTTGCTACCGGTATGGTGATGTGTGCCATCAGCTTTTTGATGTTGCCACTTGGTGCTAGCTTTGCGAATGCACAAGGTCTTGTTTCTGCTTGGTGGTTGGTTGGTAGTTACTTCTTTCAAAGTGTTGGTGAATTATTAATCAGTGGTTTGGGATTAGCTATGGTTGCAAAGCTTGTACCGCAGCGCATGATTGGTTTTACAATGGGTGCTTACTTCTTAACGACTGCAGTAGCAGGTGTTGTTGGTGGTTGGGTAGCATCTCTTACAGCAGCACCTAAAGGGGTTACTGATCCGTTACAAACTTTGCCAATTTATTCAAAAGTATTCTTACAGATTGGTGAAATTACCGCAATCATTGCAATCATTATGATTGTTACAGTACCAGTATTGTGCCGTATGATCAATAAAGAAGATGATCAAAACACTAACGTAAAGATTGGTTGTTAAGCATCATCAAAAAAATAACTAGTCTGGTTTCGGTCTGTTTTGTGGAATTCTTCCTCATCACAATCCGATATGTAAAAATGACATTTTTTTATCTAGCATGAAATAATTTCAGATTTTTATTTTATTCTTGATACTTAAGTTAATTTTAAATAAAAACAAAAAGGGGCTGTCGCACTAAAAAATTAGTGAGGCGACCCTTTTCCTGTAAAAAAACAATCCCCGGACTTCGAAAAGTCCGAGGAATGGTGTAAAATTTATTTATGCTAATAAACAATTTAACACATAAAAATTATACAGTTTTCGGAAATATTTATCGATTAAAACTTCCGCTCAATATCGAATATATCATTCCAAAGGATGACTCTGTTAGGCTGCTGGGACAAATTGTTGAGGAGATGAATTTAAAAGAAATTTACCAGTCCTATTCCTGTTTCAGGAATAATCAAGCAACCCCAAAACAGATGCTAAAAATCCTTTTGTATGCTTACGTGAATCGCTGCTATTCTTCAAGGAAAATTGAAACTTCTTGCAAATGGGATATCAATTCCATGTATCTCCTTGAAGGCGCTCGTCCCCCAGACCATGCTACGATCGCAAGATTTAGTTTATAAAATAGTTATTAGATCGAGAAGTTAAATACTAATTGATAAAATGCCCCATAATTGATGTCGCCAGGATTATTGGTAGTGGTACTATATGTGTGATATTTTTCATAGTCCAGGTTCATCGTAACATTTTTGGCAACGGCTAAGTCATAACCGACGATCGGACCTTCAATATTAGTACCTATCTTGTACATCGCGCTGAAGGTACAATAAGAGGCACGCCAGTCGATGGCGGCAGCACCACGTTTTAAGTATCTTACATAGAAATCAGAAGTGCCAGGTTTCTTCATATCAGCATTACCTAATTTCACCCCAGTGAACCAAGCAGTGGTATCGCCACTAGCCAAAGAGGATACTGTGTCGGAATTATTCCTAGCATATTCACCAACCCACTGAAGATTAGGGGTAATGTTAGACGTAAAGCCAAAATCGGTATCTTTGTACAGGTAGTTATAGTCTACGTCATTGTTTGCTGAAGCCATATACGCAGCATATACGGAAGTATTTTTACTTAATACATACTGTAGTTGGGCAATGTTTGCTTTGACTGGTGTGTTGGTAGAGTTGGTCGCGCCGTTACCCGAGCCAGTAGTGGTCGTTACACTACTGCTAGTGGCTCCAGTAACATTTGCATAGCCTAAGAAATCTGGACCAGGCATGTAAGTATAGTCACCGTAACCGACGGTACCTTTCAGTTTATCGCCACCAAACATCAGTTGACCACCATCAAAATAATCGCCACCAAACATCATCCCATTAGCTAAGTTGACATGTAAACGACCTAATTGAAGGTTTGACGCTGGCAACACGTTTTTCATATTCACGTAGGCATTGTAAAAACCTAGATCGCCTTCGCGAGTAAAATCACCATCGTTAGCATCCGTATCTTGAATACGCATATATGCACCAGCAAAGAAGCTCATGTTGTCATTAACATCACCACTAACATTCAACTTGACGTTATTGTTGATGCGGTATGCGTTCTTCACAGTAGCCCCAGTAGTATGGTTGGTAAGACCCGTCAAGCTGTCATTCTCTTGGTAACGTTGTTGGTCAAAACCACTAATTTTAAGTGTGCTGGAATTTTTTTCTAAAGCAGTAACTCGAACACCAAGGTTGGTCAGTTCGTTTGCGAACTCAGTGGACAGTTTAGTGACGAGAGCCTTGTCTGCCGCAGACAATTGATCTTCTTTTGTCATTGCTTTGCCTACGATAATAGCCATTTCATAACGGGTGATTGTTCTGTCGCCGCGGAAGGTGCCATCGCCATAACCGTTATCAAGGACGCCGTCCTTGACTAACTGTTTAACAGCACCATAGGCCCAGTGATTGGCAGGGACATCGGTAAACGGACTAGAAGAAGGAGATGCCAACGCAGTTGTGGCGGTACCTAGGATAAGTGGGACTGCAAGTAACATAGCTAGATTTTTTTTCATTTGTTTTCCACCCCTTAACTTTTTAAATTTATGGCATCTAACAGAAAACAAGTAGTTGTTTTCTGTTAGATGCCATAAGCCCTAAGATAAGAACGGATTGAGTATCCTTATGTTGCCTCAATAGTTCTTTCTCAAAAGGCTCATATCATACGCCTACTTTACCATCTAGGGACACAGGATACTGGATACGGGATACTAATAGATACCTCCTTTTTTCCCCATTGGCATTCTTCGGCGAAGATTTCATAAAAGATTATCCAAAATAAGCAATAATATTTTCTTTTGTAAGTTAGATTTAATGTAATATTGGTATCAAAAATGATTACAATCATTAATAAGTAAAGATTGATTGTAATTTTACCATTATTATTTATAATAATGGCTGTTTGCACATAAGTGCAAGGGATTACCATGTGCTTATTTATAGAATAACAATGTCAAAATTATCTGTCAATACTTAAACTTATTATATGGAAAATTTGCACAAGTGTGCATAATTAAGGGGCAGTCGGATTTTATGTCGTACCCCATTTGATGGACAGTAGAAGCATATGGTAAATTATATATAAAAGACATCTCTAAATTTCAGATTTGAAATGGAGACGTCTTTTTTAGATAGCTATTAAATTTTTCTTTCTGATGCCTAAAGTATCTTTAAATCTTTGGAAATTTTGTGTCAGGACCCAAGATCTCGTGTAATGCCAAAACTTTATTAGCGGTGGTGGTATCTGTGATCAAGGTGTTGATATATTTGCCACGCAGAGCGCCTAAAAGGGGCTTAACTTTGGTTTCACCGTAGGCGATACCTACGACTTGTTTGATATTGTGGAGAGAGTTTAACGATATGCCAATGAGACCTTTATGAATATCTGTATCTAGAATATTGCCGTGGATGTCATAGTGCTGAGCGCATATGTGACCAACAGCACCTTGAGCTTTCAACTGGCTAATGGCCTCAGCAGTGAGATAGCTGGTGGAAGTACAGTTGTCCTTGACTTCATCATTTAAGGAGCCAATTCCAGTGAGGGCTATATCCACGCAGTGAGCTAAGGCCAGTGTGTGTTTAATATGCTGGTCTTGTAGTAATGCTTCTTTTGCTTTAGGATTACCGACAAATAGTGGTGCATGAATGAAATGGCATTCTCCACCGATGAGGTTAGCCAATTGGCGCACTAAATCTGGTCCATCGGTCATGCGGTTAGAGACATTGGCAGCTCCAAATAATTGGATAATCTTAATGGGTATTTTTTGCTTAGGGCGTAACATTTGGATGGTATTATGAATGGTTCTACCCCAAGACGTCCCCAGTATCATATTTTCTTTTAATATGCTCAGGATGAAATTGGCAGATAACTGATAAACGCCTTTGCCAATGTCCTCAGTTTTCAGGGCGTAACTGTTTAAAATTCTGACATCGGTCAAGCCAAAACGAGTGAGAAATTCTTGTTCAATTTCTGGCGACCGTGCCCAAGGATAGTGAATGATGATTTCTACAATTTTTTTATCTCGAGCTTCTTGCAATAGACGTGAGATGGTAGAGCGGGAAGTGTGCACCTTTGAGCTGATTTCTGATTGGGTGAGATTGTCTTCATAATATAATTTGGCAACTTCACATAATAGATCAATACCTTCCATATAGAACCTCCATAAATAGTATTGGCCATCAAAAAAATATGAACATTTGTGCAAAAATCTGAATATTGTAGATTTGTCGATCATAAATTGCTATTATAAAAATGAGCAAATGATTAAAATTAGGTCAAATGTTCAAAGATATTAAATCATTATTTAACAATTTTGTCAACAAACTTATTTGCTCTTGTATTCTGATTGTTCCTTAAATAGGGTAACGGGGTTTGGTCCATAAAAGAATATTGTAAGGAGGTGAAGATATGTTTAAAGAATTGCTCAAAAAACAGCGTGTAACATATGTAGACAAGGTTTCTAATTGGGAAGAAGCAATACTAATGGCAGCTAAGCCATTAGTGCGTGATGGAGCTATTACAGAGGTATACATTGATGCGATGATCCAATCGGTTAAAGATCATGGGCCATACATTGTCATTGCTCCTAACATTGCTATGCCTCATGCTCAGGGAGGGACAGGTGTTCATGAAAATTCATTTGCTTTTATGAAAGTGGGTCAACCCGTGCATTTTAGCGATAGCAGTGAGCATGATGCCCAGTTAATCTTTGTATTAGCAGGTATTGATAGTAATTCACATATTGGCTTATTACAAGCTTTTGTGGAATCTGTGTCCGATGATGAGTTTGTTTCCAAATTATTGGAGACAAAAAATGTTGCTGACCTAGAGAAATTAGTTAATTGTTAAAATTTACTGTAATATTTGGGAGGAGGGCAAAAAAATGGATTATTCAATATTTAATACGGCTGCTACCATCTTTACTAATAATATTCTAACAAAACCGGAATTTTTTATTGGTATCTTAGTTTTTATTGGTTATTTATTCTTAGGCAAACCCATTTATGAAGCATTCGGCGGCTTTATCAAAGCAGCTGTTGGTATGATGATTTGGGGTGTAGGATCTGGCGGATTGGTTAATACCTTTCGTCCCATATTGGCAGGTTTGAATGAGCGCTTTCATTTAAATGCCGCAGTGATTGATCCATATTTTGGGCTTAATGCTGCTAATGAAGCCATCAAAATGATTGGCATGTCCCTATCATGGACAATGATTTCCTTGATGGTGGGTTTTGGCTGGAATATATTACTGGTAGCCTTAAAAAAGTACACCAAAGTACGTACACTATTTCTGACAGGTCATGTAATGATACAACAAGCTACTACTGTTACCTGGATTGTCTTCTTCTGCATTCCTCAGCTAAGAAATATGGCTGGTGCGGCAGCAGTAGGTCTATTGGTAGGAACATATTGGGCAGTTTTTTCAAATCTTACCGTGGAGCCTACGGAAGAACTTACCGAGAATAGCGGTTTTGCTGTAGGTCATCAGCAGATGTTTTGGGTGTGGTTATCTAGTAAACTTGCTCCTAAACTTGGTGATCCTGAAAAGTCTGTAGAAAAGGTTAAGTTGCCGAAATGGCTTTCCATGTATAATGATAACGTAATTGCCACAGGAACTTTGATGATCATTTTCTTTGGTATTATTATGGTGATTTTGGGTGAGCCATATTTGCGTAATTTAGATAAGGCTGGCTTTCCTCCTACTTTAGCCTTTGCTACGTATATTTTATCTAAATCATTATCCTTTGCCGTATATTTATTCATTTTGATCAGCGGTGTAAGAATGTTTGTGTCGGAGATGACAGAATCTTTTCGCGGTATTTCTGAAAAGCTGTTACATGGTGCGCTACCAGCGGTGGATTGTGCGGCAGTATATGGTTTCTCTTCTCCGAATACAGTATTGTTTGGCTTTTTATTCGGTTGTCTAGGACAATTCGTGGCAATTGGCGGACTGTTGCTGTTTAAAGCTCCGATTATGATTATTACTGGGTTTGTACCTGTATTTTTTGATAATGCGACTACAGCGGTATTTGCTAATAAATTTGGTGGGGTGCGTGCTACCGTAATTCTAACTTTCTGTACAGGTATTATTCAGGTTCTGGGCGGTGCCTTCGCTGCATGGTATTTCCAGTTGTACCAATTTGGCGGTTGGCATGGAAATATAGACTGGGATACGATTTGGCCACTGATTGGGGTTATTCTTACGAATTTTGCGATTCCAGGCGTCGTAGTAGCTGTAGTTTTGATGCTGCTTATTCCACAACTTCAGTATCGTCGTTCTGATAATCGAGACCAGTATTTTAAACTTGGAGGCGATTTTTAATGTTAAAGGTAGTTGCAGCCTGTGGTAATGGAATGGGTTCTAGCCAGATCATTAAAATGAAAATTGATAAAATCTTTAAAAGGCTTAATATTGCAGCGGACATCCATCATATGAGTGTAGGAGAAGCAAAATCAGCTGCTTCCAGCTATGATGTGATATTTTGTTCAGTGACCTTTACTGATAACTTCCGAATTACCAACAACCGCCCAATTGTAATTGGATTAAAAAATTTACTTTCAGAAGCTGAAATTGAAGGCAAAATTAAAG
>Ga0224518_1000010_pt1 | contig 57416 bp, 78 predicted proteins | sample IRBST25metaG_FD_179891 | JGI IMG/M metagenome (GOLD analysis project Ga0224518, IMG submission 179891) | Peat soil microbial communities from Stordalen Mire, Sweden - IR.B.S.T-25 | ecosystem: Environmental > Terrestrial > Soil > Wetlands > Peat | place: Sweden: Norrbotten County, Stordalen Mire...
ATGCTAGTTTGGCATAGTCCCCGGATGATGCTAGTTTGGCATAGTCCCCGGATGATGCTAGTTTGGCATAGTCCCCGGATGATGCTAGTTTGGCATAGTACCTGGATGATGCTAGTTGGGCATAGTCCCCGGATGATGCTAGTTTGGCATAGTACCCGGATGATGCTAGTTTGGCATAGTCCCCGGATGATGCTAGTTTGGCAGAGTCCCCGGATGATGCTAGTTTGGCATAGTCCCCGGATGATGCTAGTTTGGCATTCCGTTTATCATTGTCAGTACTAGGATTTTCCTTTGTACAACTTTCCCACACATAATCAATAGATGCTTTAATAAATCCAGGCAAGTCCAGCTTAACGCCGATTTTTAATTTGTTAGTAACTGATTTGTCACCATCTTTTTTTATTTCGCCAACAGCTTCAACTTGTGCAAATTCGCTATCGCATAGATCATAATAATTAAGTACATCTAACGGATTCTCGCAAAAATGGAAACCTGAATTACATGGGGAAATACTGCCTTTATGTTTAAAAGTTTCATTTTCTTTAAATTGAAAGTCTCTACAAACTAGACCTTTTTTAAATGCTTTATATCCAATCATATTTACACGCTCCTAAAATTTGATTTAAACTCTAAAGTTTGGTATAATCACGTTAATCTGATTTCCTTAGCGCACCATCTGCAAAATGGTGTGTTTTTTCATAACCATATTGGTGATGTCAATACTGCTAAAATCCCCAAACCTATTACCACTTTTATAAACGATTCCATGCAGCTATGCCACTTACAGTAACCACCTATTACATAGCCGTTTGACTTAATTATCTTGCGGTTCACGTCTTTATCCCCCTATCTTTTTGCCATTCCCCAGCTTCTTTTTCTGGGCTAGGACAACACCACAGCACGCCACATAAAAAGCAATCCGTTGGCTTTTTGACATCTTCCGCGCATGGTTTTTTGTTTTCATTATTCAACTGGTCATCCTCCTAAATTCCTGATTCTCCGCAAGGAAACACAAGAGACTTATCAATCTTAAATTCAGCTTCATTTACAACCACTGGCAGGTTAGATAAGTTGTCCAACCAAGCAACGTCAAATCCTAGCGCAATTAGTGCTGTTTTAGCTTGTTCTCCTGTCTTTTTGTTTTGGCATATCCGCATGATTTTTGCGTATTCTTTTTCCACGCTTGCAACTTGAAAATCACGTTCAGATCTTGCTTGATTAACTAGATCGCTTGGCGATTTCCTGTAGCTTTTAAATAAGCTTTCTTTCATGTTGGTTTCGCTTACATAGTACGTGGTTATCCCTGTATGCTTATGTATCACACTTTGCGCCTTTGAAGATTTTAAGGAATATTCGTCAGTTTCCTTAATGGCGGTTTTAAAATCCTTATTTTCTGGCTTATTTAGGTAACTTTCAATAGCTTGATCTATTAAAATTTCATGCTTTTCTTTCACTGAATTAATCGCCTTGCGTTCAACCTTCTTGATAAATTCATACACATCTGTTTTCTTTAACATTTTATTTCCTCCTAATATTTTCATATAACTTATGCCGTTTTATTGATGATGGTAAGTCTCCCTATTGCCTAGCACCTTAAGCCCATACTGGAACGCATCAACCAGCTCCACACTGTCCTTGTGGCTCAATATCAGGTCTAATGCATCTTCCAACTCTAAAATGCGCTTTTTGTTTGCTAGAATTTGCTCATGTAAACTCATTATTTTCACTTCCTTATGTATAATTTGGGGATGAATTGCATATAACTAAACTGTAAAGTGTTGCCATTTTTCGGCTGTTAAAAAAATATTACACCTTCCAAACCACCCATGCCAGCAACCACAATATTGCTGAATACATGGTTACAACTGACAAGAATCTACCTAAAAATATAGCACCTGAATTGTTAGAACAAATCATTGTCGAACAGCAAGATTGGCTTACTAAAAACAAGAAGATTTATCACAAGAAGCTAGTCGATAAGTAGTTAGCTGACAAGTGATTCTTTCATTCTATTGCGGATTATTTCACAGTATTGCGGTTCTTTTTCAATCATAATACTATGTCTTCCGCATCTTTCAGCCGCTACGCCCGTAGTACCTGAGCCAGCACAGTTATCAAGAACTGTGTCACCTGCATTAGTGTAGGTGTTAATCAAATATTCAAATAGCGATACTGGCTTTTGAGTGGGATGCAATGATTTCTTTTGCTTATCGGTTGGAAACTTCAATACTGATGTTGGGAATCTATCCGTACTATCATAAGTTGTTAATCCGTGATTACTGTAATTACTTGTTTCCTTGCAGTTAATTTTATGCTTGGCTGTACTAACTTTCCTTGGATGACCAGTTGTTTTTTGAGGGTTATATGTTGGAAGTGATTTATAGAATACTAGGATATCTTCATGTATCCTAAGTGGCATTCTATTGGCATTTAGAAATCCAGTAGGCGTGGTCTTTTCCCACACTAAATTGTATCTCCATATACTTTTGTTGCTCTTCATTAAGTCAGCCGTAAATAACCCAGAAGCGGTTAATATTATTACTCCACTATCCCTTATAACTCGTTCGTATTGCTCCCATAATTTATCAAATGGTATTACTACATCCCATTTATTCCTTGAAGTTATACCATAAGGTAAGTCACTAAGAATTAGGTTTATCGACTTGTCTGGTAATGTCGGCATTATTTCAAGACAATCGCCTTCGTATAGTGTCCATGTCATTGTTCATCCTCCTTGTTACAAAAATATTTGGTATTATTGAAAACTTTCTTCAATTTCATCTGCTACAGAATCTAAGACAACATTACCTACTGATATTTCTGCGTACATTCCAGAACCATTGCCACCTGCACCAAGCCCATGCCTTACTTTAGTTACACAATCAAGAGCTTTTTGTTTTGATTGATTTAATTTATCTTCCAATATGGAAATTTGAGACTGCAACGCTTCTTCGGATAATCTATTCATCACAACGAATCTCCTTTGCATAAATATTCACCAAAATAAATTTTTATACATTTACATATTCCACGTATAATCACACATAAATGTGCCTATTTTATAACGATTCTACCATCATAGTTAAAGAGCTTTAAAAGAGTGGTCAGATATTAATTCCAAAAACAACGAACCGCACGAAAACCCATTAGAGTTCATCGCTTTAAAAGATGTTGAATTAATTTCATCAAGTAACCCAACTAACAAAATAACATTTCCTACAATAACTGTTTTTATTGATCAAGTAATTGCCGTAACTCTTGGCTCACTTTAGGCGTTATTTTTTCTATTTCCTCAGAAGTTAATCCCTTAAATTCCATAGTCACTTCCGGCTGGGTTGAAATTCGCACTTTCAATTCAGCCACTTCTTTTTCTAACTCGCTTATACGTCTACTCAGGACATTTTCTTTATTCACTGAAAAATATTCATTCAACATTTGCCTTAATCCAATGATTGCTTCACGTCCACATGTATAAGTGCTGCCGAAAATATTCCCCACTGGCGAGATAGTTAATACAGGCCCTCTATGACCATCAATAACGCTTGCAATGACAGTAGGCTTATTGTTGTCGGTTGCTAATATTGTGATTTTTTCCATGATTACACGCTCCTTTTATTTAGGCTTGTACACTTTTTGATGGCAGGGGGTTAAATTGCGTAAGGTTTCTTCGTTTTACCTGCAAATAAATCAGCCAATTTTTGAGCAAACCACTCAGGTGGTTCATCTGTTTCTATACCTGTTTTTATGCTACACCATGTTACTTTTATTGGGGTCTCTGTTTTTTTTTCCATTATGCTACACCTGCCTTATCAATTCTAAAAGTTTATCCTTGCCAGCTTCATTGTATTTAAATGACGGAATTTGCTTGCTACTATGTGCTGATTTATCTAGTACCATAATCCCATATTGTTCAGTTTTAAGACCATTTGCATTAGCAATCTTTCCTACTGCTTGGGATGATCTACTTACCATGTCGCCAATTTCTGTAGCGGTATAATATTTAATCTCTGCTAATTTTGGTTTAGGTAGTGTATTTTTACCTGCGATCATTTCAAAGGCATTTACTGTCAACAATGACATTGCTTCTTTACAAAGCAGATGACTATATTTTTTAGTGTTCTCTAACAAGAAATTAGCTTGCCGTGTCTGTGCGTTTTTAAGACGGGCTTCGGCATTTTTATTTTTTATTTCCAATTCGGTTGTTTTTGATTGAGTGGAATTAGTGGAATATACCCCTGTTTTGCGGATTGCAGGTAAAATTTCATCAGCTACAATTGCCTGGAATTTTTCGGCCGTTTCGTTTTTAGCTTTCATTGCTAGACGGTAGAAGATGTTTTCTGGAATAAATTCGTTTTCTCCACTTGTGGCGAAATTAAAACTAGCAAGATATTCATTAACTCTTCCCCATCTGATGTATTCAGCGCCATTTTGTCTAGTTTCTGTAAAACCAAGTCCTCTAGAAACATCTTCAATATGAAGTTGAGCTGTTCCATTTTCGTCAATAAAACCTCTAACACCACTGATTGTTATTAATTCACTCATTTTTACACTTCCTCTTTATTTATTACCGAATGAAAAATTCCAACGGCTTGTCCGTTAATGCTGCATACTTTTTAGCTAACCGTTTGCTCAATCTGCCTGATTTTTCAGCTTCACAAATAACCGGTGCAGATACTCCTAAAATTCTAGCAAATTGCCTAAATGACACATCACCGCGTACATCAGTAATTGCTTGTTTAATTTCTTCCATGGCTTTTCTCCTTTCAAATATTAGGTATTCCCTTGTGTAAATATTTCCTATGAATTTATTGTAAGGTTTTTCCGAGCATAAGTCAATAGTATATTCTAACATTATTTAAAATATACCTAAAAAATTTAGTTTTTTCCTAACAGGTATAAAGTAAGGTTATTCCGAACATAATATATAATACAGAAAGGCGGTAATATTATGTTTGACGGAACTAAATTAAAGAAATTAAGGGAGATAAAGAGTCTTTCCCTACGTGATGTAGAGGATATGGTAGGTATTAGTTCTGCCAGCTTGTCAGATATAGAAAATGGAGTGACAACAAACCCCAGGAAAAGTACTGTAGATAAATTATGTAAGGGATTGCAAATTGATCAAGAATATTTTTACAACTCCGATTCCAGATTACCGAAAGACGTATTTCCGAACATGCCCAAAGATATAGAAAGTTTCATCATGGATGGCAACAGTATGCGTTTCCTTATAATAGGAGAAAAAGCCAAGAAGAAGGGTATGCCACCAGAAATATTAGATCAATTGGTTGAATTATGGACACAAAAATAGAGAGCCGCTAAATGCGACTCTCTTTCTCTTTTAAAAATTGTTTTACATATGTAGGGTCAACTGCAAATTTCCCATCTGGTAACGGTGTCCATGCTACGTATCCTTTAAAATCAAAAATTATATAGTCTACATTTTCAACCACAAGACAACATCATCCTTTTCCCATGAATTTTATCGAACGCTTGTTCTCATTATACACTCATCCATCTGGAAAATATATAGAAATATTCCGACAAATTAAGTTATTAAATATTAGTTACACAACACAACTCCCCCTTTTGTCTTATTATTATGGGACTTTCGTCCTTATTCCTGCTTGACAATGAAAGAAATTGCAAATATTTTAATAATAGCCAACGTTAGCTATTATTAGCTTACAAAATTATACTAAAATGTTATATTTATTTAGGGTGGATTTAATGGGAGATTTAAAAAATAGAACATACTTGAATACAATAATACCAATATGGCAAGCGGAAAAAATTCGTAAGCTATCTAAAGATTCGAGAATACCTATTTCACGTTTAGCGGAAGAAGCATATAATGATTTATTAAGAAAGCATAATATAGAAATAGAAGAAGAACCTGCCGGCAATGAATAATGAGTAGGTTCTTTTTTATTTATAGAATCAACACTAGTACTATAGATAGCACTATCTTTAACACTGTAATTATCACTAGTGTTATCACTAATAAAAATAGAGAGAATTATCTTCTCTCTGGGATATCCCAATCTGGTACTTTACGCTTTTCTTTTACATCAGCGATAAATTGTATTAATAACCTCTCTATAATTTCACTTTGTAAACCTTTTCTGTTACCGCATATCTCCTTAAATTCTTGCAACACTTCACTTTTTATATAGGGAGTTATCCGACTCCTGGTATCGGTATATTTAGGCTTGTCCATCTCAATAAGTTTAGTGATATCACTAGTGTTATTGTTATCTCTATCGTTAGTACTATCTTTAACACTATCGGTAACAGTAGCGCCAATAAATGTTCTATGTGACTTAAATTTATCTTTTAAATCTTTTTGCATCTTAGTAAAAGCTCCTCTAAAAACGGTTTAAATTGCTCTATTGCTTGACTTAACTCTGGATTGTCTATAAAGCCATACAGAGGCAATCTTCCAGTAGTAGCCTTACGTTGTATCACAGTATCGAATAAAAATCCTTTATAGTCCTCTCTAGCTAATTCTAGGCATTGTTTATTATCGGTTCTGCGGTTATCAATCATACTACATAGGATCCCAAGTATCTGTAATTTAGGATTGACTTTCTGCTGCGCTATTTTGGCAGTAGACAAAAACCTTCCAATTGCTGAATAACAAAACTTGCTAGTTTCAAACATAACAACTACCCCGTCAGAAGCACATAAAGCATTGATCGTAATATCTCCTAAAGCTGGTGGAGTATCAATGATGATAAAATCATAATCAGCCTGTACACTCTCTAGCGTCTTGCTTAAGACTAGCGAACTGTTACCCTTATGATTGGTATACAACCATCTTGAAAAGGTCGCTAAGATATCATCAGACGGTATTATATGGAGATTATCCGTTACTTTTTGGATATACTTTTTAGCATCTTGTTTCTGCAATGCTTCAAATATTGTTTTACCGTAAAATTCATCGACATCTTTTTGTAACATCAGCTCTGACAGATTGGCTTGACTATCAAGGTCAATTGCCAATACTTTGTAATTTAAACTTAATAGGTATGCTGTAATTCCTGCGCTTGTGGTCTTGCTACTTCCTCCTTTTTGTATGGAAAACGTTATTATTTTTGCCATTAAAATACACCTCTCTAATGTTAGTGTCATAATTAGTGTTAGTGTTATCATTAGACATAACTGTATTTTATCCTTGTTAACAAAAAAATAAACCGCCATCAGCGGTCAAAAGTTAAACAAATCTCGAATCGTATCTTTTGCAATATCGTTTTTTATATTATCAGAATCGACTACAACATGCCTAGTTTCGCTCATATACTCATTTATAGGGTTAGGTGGTATGTAACTATTAGTTTCCTGTCTAACGACTCTTGTGCCGTTCATATCGCGCTGGATTAACTCTCTAATATAATAGCTGAGATTTCCTTTTGATGCTTTATCACAATGGTTACTTTCTGATTCGGTCAGCCTGATTGTTACTCTTCTCTCTGCCATAATTAACCTCCAATAAGACAATTCATATTTATCTTATTAGTATGCTGGTATGGCTGGAATGTTGCAAAAAAATAAACCAGAAAATTAATTCTGGTTTGATGTTAATTTAAATGAGTGTACTTACTTTTTTTAAATCATTTAACTTTTGTTGCAATTCAGTTACTTTCTGCCGTTCTGCCTGCAATTCTTCCAAAGTCTCACTAAACAACTCAATAACATAGTTACTAGTTTCAATTGCTAATTTTTCATCTTTAAATTCAATACATACACTTTTATATTGATCAATGTTTATCATTATACAGCACCATCCTTTTAAAATTTAATTACTATCCTCCACCATTTTCTCTACTTGTTGCCGTAGCCATTCAGAGGGCTTGATGTCTTTCTGCAAACATTTAATTCTGAATTTTTTTCTAAGTGATTCTTTTACAATAAATTGAACATGAACATTGCCATCCTTTTGGCAATCACAATCCGTTTTATCGCAAATAGGACATTGAAGCATTAGATCACCTCGCTAAATAATATCTTTACAATTATTATAACCCATGATATCATGATAATCAAGTAAAAAAGAATAAGCCAGAAAATTAATTCTGACTTGTGATGGTTTTCTCTTTCATCTCTATACAAGTATTTCTAACATGCAATGCCCATCGTTTATGCAGTAAGCAAAATCCCGCTTGATTACTGGTGCAACCTATGCAATGTTTAGCTGAGCTATTTTTAACATTTGTGGTTGTTTTCTGTGGAGATATTTTAGTACCTTTTGATTTTACAGCATAGAACCATTTGCAATACTTATTATTGCTCGTATCTCGTCCTAGCTTGCACAAAGGATTAGTTTTCAAGTATTCCTTGCATCTACTACAATCACACTTAACCCTATTTATCTTCCCGTTTTCTATTGAACTCATTTGCGTTCCCTTGCTACCTTTCATTCTTGTCCACCTCTCGTATTTAGTAGTTATTAACAGTAGGACTAATAGAACCTTAGGGGATTAAGCAACGGCTTCTAACTCCTCCTGCCAAGAATAGGGGACTATACATAGATGCGTATAATCAACTAAACTTGGCAGGAGTATAGAATAGAACCTCTTTTTCATGAAGTATCCGTATTCTAGCATTGTCATGCGGGCTTATGACGAACTAAGGTCTGCTATCAAATGTTCGTAAGCGATTTACCGCTTTCACCCCTCCCCCTATGATGCTCTCACACCACACAGGACAGTTTCGCGTACCCACTCATCAGCGGGAAGCAATCTTGAAAAAACAAAGGCAAACGGCTCCCCATCTAACGGCATTCACATGGGGATTAGCCACGCTGATTTTCTTACATCCTTTTATACAACATAAAAAGGACATCAGCGTTATCTCAAACCGCTGTGTCCTACTAATTGTCTAATCCAAAATTTTCCTATAAAGAATACTTGATTTCACATCCACAATGATGATATAATCTAAAGCATACCTTACTGATTGGTTGTGACTTTCAGTAGGAAAGAATTATAAACCATTGCAAGTGGTTCGTAATTCGTATATGACTCTGTGGGCTTAATTGCTTACAGAGTTATTTTATTTCCCTTATTATATAATAATTACTATTAAAATACAAGGGAAATGTGGATAAGCATCAAAAATAATGCCTAAATTCGAGTTTTTAAGCTACTTATCCACATTTGTTAATATTTTCGCATAGAAAAAGAGCCTGCCGAATTGGTAGACTCTTTTTATTTTACACTCGGAGGTTTTGCCATCTTAGCTAAAAAAGGTGTAACAGTAACGCCACCAGCACGAATAACGTTTATAGCCCAATGTCTAGGCGTTTTCATTGCCTCTTCTAGTTCAAAAGGCTTGATTTCCTCTGCTAAGTCTTGATAAGTTTTTTTACTGCTAGTGTACAAGTGGTAATGTGGCCCTGCTGATTTAATTATTTCGGCTACCCCTCTAGGTATCTGCTCCCACGAATGGAACATCCAACAATATGCAAATCTCCACTTTCTACTCTCTACTGCTGCTGATTTCCAAGTCCTTGATGATCTCATGTATTGGTGTGGTTCATCCTGGATAACGTGTACCGGGTGAGTTGTTTTCCTAAGTACCATAGCCAAATCTATTTTAGTAGCTATAAGAGATGCTAATACGTCTACTCCCTCTGATCCTAACTCACCTTTTGGTATATCAATAATAATTGCTTTTGGTGGTCCGTCTAGTAGCTCCACAAAGTCAATTCCGTTCTCAGCGGTTAAACACTCATTTAAATAATCATCACCTGTGATCACATCTAATCTGTTGAGTACAGGCAAAGCAATCTGCATTTGACGGTTTTCTGTCATTTTATCGAATAGCTTCCAAGTTTCTTTTTCTTGATCTCGCATAGTAAGCAATAATTTCTTACGATAATTTACATCGGTTAAAATATTAACTACTTCAGATAATCTACCACTAGGAACGGCTTTGGCTGCTGCTCTCAAAAACTTGATTGTTTGCGCTCCTGCTTCATCGGCTGCCGCTTCCACAAATGATATAATTTCATTGGCCAATCTATTTCTAGTACGTTTCCCATGCTTAACCTCTCGCCAATCTATTGCAATCGGCTTAGTACCAAATCTAATGCGGACCACTTGACTAGGAAGTAATGCACTCTCTATTTCGTCTCCTAGCTCTCCTTTTGCGGGGTCTATAACAATTGCACTCATGTTATTTTTTACGGCCTCTACAGCTAAATTAGCCCCAAATCCTTTGGTTTTACCACAACCCATACCACCAATAACTATTCTAGGCAAGCATAATTCGTCATGGTCCTTTGTTGGTATATGTACTTGATACTTTTTGCCATGGTTCGCAACTTCACCAATACATAGGCCGCCACCAGTTATTATCTCTGGAAGGTCTGTTTCTCTATGCTCAATTGATGATATTTTATATTCTTCCTGCAACGTCTTACTAGGCAATTGTAACAGCATCGAACACTCTTTAAGGCTCATGTAATCACTATTTATTTTAAATGGAGCAGCAGGTTCACGATTTAACATTTTAAGCCATGTTTTTTCAAGATTGATAGGGATTAATTTAAAAGAGTTATCACCGTCAAGAGTCCTAAAACTGTACCAAACCGACCTCATCAATGATTCTGCAACCTTATCACTATCGGCTTGAATGGCAATCCTAATCGTAACGTCTAAAGCATCTGCTTTTAATTTATCGGCTACATTGTGGCCTATCGGTTTTTCTCTAAGTGCTGCAGCTTTATCAACACCACTTATATCTACTGGTTTCTGTTCTTCTCCGGTCATTAATTCGGCAACTACGTTGATTGTCTCCATAGTTGCCCACGTTAAGGTCTTTGCTACTGCCATCCCTGCGGCCTTCCCATTAAACTGTGTTCTAGTAGGCATTTTACCTTTTAAGAATTCTTCATAGGCGTATGATGCACCTTGCCACCAATCAGGAGCAGCAGGATCAAACAATATTTGTACGGCAATCTTTTCATTATCCCTTAACATTTTTTTAACTTCCAGTAATGATGGCAGTACTCCCAATGTACGCATATCAGTTTTAATCGAAAACATAAAGTGATTTTTAAGTTCTAGTTTTGCAATAGATGTAGGCTGAATAGTCAAGGGTTCTTGTGCTGATTTTACCGTTGCTCTAGGCCACACTACGGCAATCTGCTTTTGCATCACGCTTTGCCAATGTTCTGGAATCGTTAAATAAAAAACAGTATTATTTCTATCAATTATAATTTCCCACGATGCCCTATCTGGTTTATTTATTCTCTTTCCATGCCAACGATGAATAGGAGATAAATACATACTGGCAATTGTTTGCAAAATATCGGATACATTTTTATTGTCAAGTCGGTTATCAGGGGTAATATGTAAGTGCGTCATTGTGCTTGGCGCATTGCGGCTCCCACTTGCGCTAAGATTCTCATTATTCCTGGTGCGAATTGAATCCCAATATAACCTACCGATGCCCATTTTATCATTTCTAGACCCCTGTGGCGTTGACCTATCGTTACAAAGAGGAATCCGCTTATCAATCCCAGATAGCAAAGTGGATACCCTACTGCCATCGCTAAATCTATTAGTGGATCGAACGCCTTTATTATCGCATCTGTATTTACTGTTGCCGCTTCGGCTGTTACTTGAACTAGTAAGACTAGCGGCAATGTCAAGGCGGCTACCTGCTTTTTTACAAAGTATTCACTTAGTTTTATTCCTTTTTGTTTGCCATTAAATAGGTTTTTACTAAAATACATGTATAAAGCCTCCTTTTTACGGACAAAATACTTTTGAGGTGATAAAAATGCCACTTGTAGTTATTGGATGGTCATTGATCGGTGCAAGCACAACCGTATTAGTAATTAAGGTACTTGTAAATAGCGGTATTATTACACGTTAAAATATAAAATCAGCAAAGGGTGTAGTTCTCCCAATTGCTGTTAAAACAGCTTATGCACCGACCACCAATATAATGCATGATTATATTTTCCAAACTAAACTTTTTTTGACTTCTGACTGATTTATTTCAGCCAGTTTTTCTTTTACTCTTTGTTCTACCTCGCTTTTCTGTATCTCCTCTCTAATTTTTTCTTTTACCCAGTTTGAAAAATTAATACTGTTCGCATAATCTAAAAGTCTTTTTTCTGTATCAATGTTAAAATAGATTTGTTTTGATTGTGATGCCATTCAATCGCCCCCTGTGTGATCTCTACTGTTTAAATATATGCTCTGTATAGATAATATTGCCTGTACCAAAAAATAAAAATTATAAAAAAATTACCGCCCTACCAATTAAGGTAAGACGGTGAAATTATCCACGCATAGATTTTAAGAGTTCCAATACTTTTTCATATTCGGCATTTGTAAGCATTATCCCACGTTTCTTTGCATCCTCTGGAACTTGTTTTTTGCGTCCTGCACCTTCACGCTTACCACCATGTTTGATATCTGTTTTCATTTAGCCAATTCCTTGGAGATAAAATCTAAAAAAGATTTTATATTATTGAATTGGTCATTTCCTATATTAAATGAATAACCTTCGTATTTCAAGAAATGCTTTAAGCTACGGGCATTAAGTATAAACTTTGCGCCACCCGCCATTGCTAACGCGTCATAACTTGCATTACTGCCAAAAATATCACTGTTATCTTTTATAATCACCCATGCAACATCATTTCTGGTTGCTTTTAATAAACTTTGTCTAAGTTCTTCCATTTTTAAACCCCCTTCGCTGGTATGAAGCCCCAGATGGCTATTAATTTTATTAGATGTTTTTGCCGGCAATTGCTGATTGAATTGCTTTTTTCACTTTTTCGAGTGATTTTAAAACTACATAGTCGGCATTTCCACAATAGTCCATTTGTTCTGTAATAGAGCGTACTGCATTTTCAGTCGTATTGCACTCGATGAAATATTTTGAATTGCTGTTTTTGAATGTTTCAATTTTTAATTCATTCATGATGTTTTTTACTGTTACAAAAGATTCATACCATCCAGCATTGCGACCTTTTCTGTCATTGTATCCTTTATTGGCATCTTCACATTCTTGAAATAATTTTTCCATTTTAGTGAATTTTTCTACCAATTTGGTGCGGATATCAGTAGCCCATTTGATTTGTTTTTCTGAACCAGTTAACTCAACCATGGTTGCCACTCCTTTTTTGATAGAAGTCCACAACTGACGTAACGCCAATGCTAATCTAGCTGAGTAGTTACCTACCATTTGTTTTGCTAATTTATGTGCTTGAATCATCATTTCGCGTTTTATCATGTTAAGCACTTCCTTTCTTTATCTTGATTATATTGTATCATTTCAAGAAAGATAAGTCAACATGATTTAAGTGTGTTTAATCAAAATAAATGAGATATTTTCAGATATTTTAAAATTGGCAAATAAAAAAAGCCACTACCAAGCAATTACGCTCGATAGTGGCTTGAAGTTTAACGTATCTTGTTTTAAATTATCGATTTGTCCACTTATCAAATAAGTTATGAGCCAGCGAACCCATGCCCAACAACTCCAGAGAATCTCTAACTTTAACCCATTCTGATTTTGTATTTACAATCTCAGCCTGTTTTTGAGCAACTAAGCTACTAGCACCCGTTACAACCTTAGCAGTTGCATCCGTAATTACAGTGTCAATTGCAGGAATAGCCGATACTGGAGTCGTTACAGCTTCGTTAGCCGTGTCAGCAACGACAGAATCTAGGATGGTAGTTACTGCATTAGCGGCGGTAGTTTCAGCGGCACTAGCGGCAACAGAAGCGGAATCAATCGTATTAGTAGCAGCCTCAGAATGGTTTTGTAAGTTGAATTTAAAGTTTTTCATTATTGTTATCCCCTTTTTAATTATATTTTTTATTTGGTTTATTACGCTGGACTTTTGTAGTTCTGATTGAACTATGTTAATAATGGCTGTTTCTAACATGGGATCAATCTCAATCGCCCCCATTCAATGCCTTATATAGATCATTTGGCGTAACTGCATCAGCTTCCACGCCAGGCAAAACATTAAAACCGCCTGCCCTTAAAATCAGCGTGACTGTTTCAGAGCAATTTGCAGTTATGCCACCATCGGCAGGAATTTGCTTGCCTGTTATATCGTAGTAACCGCCTACAACGCAATCCAGATAGCCGTAGTGAGTAGCAATCAACTTTCGCGCTTCTGTCTCTGCCCCTTCTAAATCAGGTACATCAACGTCAATAAAAACAGCATTAGGATCATTATCGTACTTGTCGGCATCATGTATCCAAACGCCTGCATAGAGGTCGGTAGCATCCTTCATGCCAAGGGCCTCCAATGTTCCATTGAGGATTTTTATTGCAACGTGCGAATAGTTGCCCTTTGAAACATCATCAATTATTTTATCTACAAGAGAATCACCATGGACAAAAATAACGGTTACTTTAGTCATGATTGATTACCGCTGTCACGACAGAGGTTGCAGGTACGGCCTGAATAATATCAACATTACCGTTGCTTGTGATCACGTATTCATCAGGCGTGAGATAAACGCTATCAACCTCAATCGCCGTTACTTTTTGCAATGGTGATCCGTCCGGCTGGGAGAATACTCCCGAATCTTCAATACGTACTAATGTGATTCTTTCCATGTTTACTTCCTTTCCTTTTCCACTTTCATTAAATTTTCACGGGCAGAATAAAAACCATCTCAAACCTTGGCAAGTTGTACGCCCCAAGGTTTGAGATGGTTTTTTTCTATGTCTGCTATGATTTTTGGCATATGATTTTCGATTAGATTAGATACCATTGTTTTGGTACCAGATTGCCTTGCCCCGCAATGTGTTACCACCAGACCATGGGGCATCACCGGGCTTTAATATCCATAGATCCCATCTTTCGCAATCTCCACCGGTACTGCCATCGGGATTGGGGGACGGACCATAAATACCATTAGGACACCCATTTGCTTCATAGCCAGGGTTTTCACCGTCAAGGTTGTTGCCAGCTTCTGCATGAGTCATTACTGAGCCGACAACTGGGATTAGTCCCAATTCATTACACAGTACAGCCACTACTTGCGCCATAGCTTCTATTTGTGCATTCGTAAGCGGTTCTGGTCCAAAATCGCTTGTAGTGGCGTTATACATGCACATTGCGCCAATGCCAATACCACCCGTGTTTCGCATGTATGTATGGGCTAATACGGCTGTGAGGTCGTTCGTAGTTGCGTATAAAGTTCCATCCTGATCAATAAGGATATGATAATCAGTAAATTGCTCACCATAATGCCCTGCGGACCAATGTAGGTAAATTTTACTTATGCTGCCCTTGGCTGATTGCGCCATTGTTTTTAAGTCTGTCAGTGTGATTTTCCCCATGCTAATCAATCCTTCTTTGCATATTTTTAATTCGTTCCTCAACCTGCTCCAGTGTTTCTCCCTTTTGAGGAATCGGGCAACATCCATCAAGACAACAAATTTGAGCAATAAAAACGGGCTCGGTTACATCGTGTATACCGATCCCACTTCCGCCGTCTGCTTGGTCTATACCCCTATGATGTTCTGAGCAATAATTAACGAAATTCCTCTCATCATCAACTGATTCGATGGGGAGATTTATCATTAACTTTGAGTAACCGTAAGTATCGTGCCCGAGCAAATACTCCTTTAATTTTTTAAAATCACACACATTTTCATAACTAAATTCATAACGATGATGAGTTTCAATATCGGTATTTTTACAACCAAATACATAACACTGATTATGACCGTCTTCTTGGAGTCTCTTTTTTGACTTGTGGAACCTAGCGGTATTACGCACGCCGTGAGCAGGGGTAATTCCTACCTCATGCAATGTGTGACGTTCTACATGCTCAGCTATCATAATTTAACCCCCAAAGCTGTCAGTGCCCACTTCGCTAACCCCACTAGTCCTGTAAGACTACCAATTAGCACACCAAATATAGTTGCAACAGCTGCGATTTTCTGCCAAGTTGATAAACTTTTTTGATCCTGCTGAACGGCTACCTTTTCCTCTGCTTTTTCAGCGGCGTCATGCGCAGCTCTCCAATTTTGAGACTCTTTCAGTTCGCGAAATATATAGTTATGGTCGTTCTGGTTGTCGGCATTACAGATTTGACAAGATTTTTCCTTTGCATCAAGCCTGCCTGTTAATTCGCCCACTGTTTCAACTAATTTTAGAATGTTTTCATTCGCTGTATTAACTGAGTTGAGGATAGCAACTTCATTATTTGGAGCCATGAGTCACCTCTAACTTGCCGATAATTGCATCTAATTTAAGATGCAACTCATCGTGCGATTTCATAACTACATCATGGGTTTCTTGCAGTAATTTTAACTGTTTATCCCCAGCTTGTTTCCCTACAAACCCCAATATCGGTAGTGCCACACCTTGAAAAAACGTCTGTACTAGATAGTTAATCCAACCTACCACATCCGTTGGGGTCTGCCATCTTAGTGGGATTGTGACTAAAAATACAACCCCATAAAAGCACGCCATGGTACAGAGGTAATCTGCAAGCTTACTAGCTAACCATTCATTAAATTTATTTACCATCTAAAAACCTCCACATAAAAAATAGACGCCCTATGCGTCTTATATAAAAACACGTCCTCTAGCAAGCTATTTAGGGGCAGGCATTAGTGGATTGTCGATCTCGATATCACCGCACACCGTGCAATACCAGCAAGGAACACCTGCACCAGTTATACTTCCATCTGCATCCCACGCCATAGGGATATGTCCACACGCTGGACAAGGATAATAGTTTGCCATCATTGGTTTAGCTGTTGCCACTTAAAATCACTCCTTGTTGTGTTTTTTTCTGCGCTAGCAAATCAGTATTTTGCTGTTGCAAAGGGGTTATGGCTGCTGATAATAAAGATATAAAAGTTGGAAAGTCAGCAGCGGTCATTAAAGCAGCATTATTCAATAGTGCTGCCCCTGTTGCTAATTGTAATGCCTGAAGCTGTGGAGTATAAGATGCTGTTAATGCTGTGAGTTGTTGACTCTTAGTCGGGGCAGGCACGGGGGGCACAAACCCCACTGCTACCTGTGTCCATTCTGGATACGACTCTACAATCATTGCAGGGCTGAGATACCCATCCCAAGGTGGATTGCTTTGAAGTTGATTTGTTACACTGTTATACCACATTTATTTTTCCTCCAATATTAATTTTACATCACCAATAATTTCTTCAATATTTTCGGGTGATCTACGTGGATGAAACGTAAATTCATCAAAAGGATAGCCACGCAAAATATATTCAGCAATAATTTCAACAATAACAGGAATGGTTTTATGCTTGTTAGCGATTTCCTGTAGTTGATCTTCTTTTTGTTCTAGTAAGGTTTCTATATCCATATTATTTCCTCCTTATTCTCTTGGAATTTCTAATGCTACCTCTGCGTAACATCCGATGTAGCCACTGGTTTGCCATGCGCCATTAAATATAATAGCCCCACTAGCACTTACATAAATTGAGATCCTATTAGAGGGGGAATTACTATACCCCAGTCTAAGACCATAGTCAGTTCCATTAGAATATTCAAGCCAAGGTTCAGTATCACTCTCATTTGTACCATTAGCATCCTGTGCCCATACGTAAGTGAGCTTAACTTTTCTAGTTCCAAAAGGATTATTCCACGATAGGGGCGTCCCACCACTGAAATACTTCCACCCCAAGAACTTCCTCTTATTATTAGCACTTTGAAGTCCACAACGTACACCATAAGCATAATCAGGATTACTACCTTGAGGATTAGAACTGTCAACAAAACTTGTAATTGCTGTTGAACCTGTTTGAGCAAACCCAATTGATAGAGCATTTGTAGGTACAACATCATCAATTATAGTTCTGTCTGCTTTATTCATTAGAGCATTGTAGTATTGTGTAACCTCTGACTGATTTAAGGCTCGTGGGATAATATTAAAGTACTCCCATATACCAGCAATTCCTGCTGCAGCATTAGCATCGTAACTCAATAATAACGCCCCTGCTGTAGCATTTAAAGCAGCCGTTAAAACTAAATTTGTGGGCGAAGCGGAATTTACATATACGGCTACCTGTGTTCCTGAGATAACCATCAGGAAGAAATTAGGAACATTTTGATTTAGATATCCTGCTGTAGTGGCATCAAGGATATTTGTTGCCCCATTCCATATACCAAGCTCATTTAATGTTCCTAGTGATATTTCTACTCCTAAAGTACCTCCACTTGTTCTATTACTAATGAGTGGATCTGCAGTACCGTAAGTTTTCGGATTAAATACCCCTATAATCGTGCAAGCGGTAGGGAAAGCGTAGCTACCAAAAGTTATATAGCCATTTGCTCCACCAGTACATAACCTTGCTTTTGCCCCACTAAAAATATCACTGTTTACAATACTTGTTAAACTACCCGCTGTACCTGTGAGTGGGCTTGTTGTCTGACTATCCGCTACGTTTGTACCACTGGCTTCTGCAAATCTCCACTCATGGTATGTTGAAGCATCCACAGTTTCTATAGTTGGATAAGTCCCTGCATATCCTATGTACCTGCAAGGGAGCATGAGTTTATTTGCGATTGATCCACTAGTTGCTTCTGTTGGGGCTATGGTGCGAAGGTCAATAAAGTGAAGTATACCATTAGAGAAATTTATACCACTTGTGGGTAACTTTAGAACCGCTAAGGCTCCCGCGTTGGTAGCTGCTGTATAGGCAACTTTCCATATTTGCTTACCATTTATCAAACATATAAGGTTTGCCCCATCGTATCCCATTTCAATTAGGTAAGTTTGCCCCACTGCGAAAGTGTATCCTGTGGTCTGCGGAGACGAATTATCACTAAAATTCAGAACACCCGCATTATTTAATATTAGAAATTGCGTTGTTCCTGTACCATATCCTCCAATTACACTTATTTCCGTGATACTTCGGCAAGTCCATTCAACTCTAAGATTACGTGGAGATGAACCTACAGGAAATCCTGTATAATTGGCACTTACATAATCCCCTGATAATCCATCCCCTTGTATAGCATAATCCTGCATACCATCAACACTGGACAATCCTCCAGAGGGCGTTAGGGCATTAGCTACAGCTGGACTACCATTAACTCCTACAGCGCTATTGGCAATTGTAGCCCCTGCCCCTGTTTGATTAAATACCCATCTTCCTACTGTATAAGCGTCAATTGCAGGTAGAGCTGCTGATATAGCTGCTGTTACTCCTGCAAGTTGATCGACTATTAAGGATGCCATACGTGCTGGCAAGGTCAGGCTATTAGCTGTCATATTTACGGTGTTTGATGAGATATAATCAATCCCACTAGCAATATCCAATTTCAATGGAGTGGCATCTAATGAGAAGTTTCTACCACTTGATATATAATTGGCTATCCCAGGAGTAACCCCTGCATTAACAGGAGTCGCATAAAAATAACCAACTTCCCTGACTACGCCACCTGCCTCAATTTGATAATCTCCAATATCTCCAATTTGAGTAGACCTGTTTGCCCCGCCTTGAATAATTAAAGACGCTGAATTTGTCAGCGTCCTTGCCGTGTTCCACCTTATCTGAACTAGACTACCCGCTGGATGAATTGCTGGTGGTCCTGTTATCCCAGTTATGCTGGTAATTGCTTCAATACCATTGGCAATAAAGTAATTTGATGCAGCAGTTAAGGTTAATACCCCACTCGCACTTGTGATCGTAGCGGGTGGTGCATTATATAAGGCTTGCATCATAGGACCTGCGCTGCCCTGTCTCCTAGTTGCCCATGTAACTGTACCGTCTACAACCGTCTGACCTTCTAGTGTTGGCCAAGCAGGTTCAGAAGAGCTAGAAGTCCCCGCAACCGTACATTCATATATTAGATTAGGCAATGCTGAGGATAATACCACATTCCCCAAAACATAAGACGATGAAGGCATCCATAGGCAATTAGCTTGATTATAGTAGCCGACTAAATTAGTTGCGTTAGTTTGGAATGTTCCTTGCGTCTCAGCCCCATTAGATAAATCTGTAATGAGTGGTCTATTGTATGTTGTCATAATTCCTCCTATACTCCCTGAATAGTTACACTTACTGTCCCGGTAACCGCAACTCCACTAGAATTTAATAATACAATTTCAGGACCTGCTCCAATCGTTGTTTGGTAGTCTATCACCTGATAGCCAATTGAGGTACTTCCTGACTGTATTGAGATGTTAATGTCCAATATTTGATTATATACTTTAGTTATTGGCAATCTCGTACCTGAGGCCGATATAGCGACACTATTTATACTTTCAGTAACAGTCGGTAAATCCACATTAACAGTCAGTGTCCGTATTGTTGGTCTTAGCGATCCTGCTGATATTGTGATCATTATCTGGTAAGTATCACTTGAAATAGCTACTTTTGATGTGTAGGGTATCCATTCTCCAGCTGTGTACATTGGGTTAGCCCCACCACTAAACATTGGTTGGTTAGCCCCTGTAAACATAGGCTGTGGATACATTGACCGATACCAAATTTGTGCCGAACCATCACAATCAAGTGAGATCGACATCTGCCCAGCTTGCGGAGACTTAAAAGAATCCACGTAGGTTATAGCTCCATATTGTGCTGAAAACATTGGTGCGTTAGCACTTGTAAACATTGGAGTATTGTTATTAGGAGAGAACATCAATGTTCCTGGTGAGTTAGCTAAAAGGTTCCCATTTTCATCTATAAAACAATTTGTTTTTGCTCCCGTCCATCCTTGGGTGTAATAGTTAGCACTATATACTAAATGATCAACGATAGCAGGACCAAGATTTATAATGTCGTAAGCAACCCCCGCACTATAATTACCCAACGTATCAACCGCTTTAATCATTACCGACCAAGTGCCACTCATTACTGCGCTAGTTTCAAAAGGTTGCGAAGTTAAAACACCTGAATGCAAAGGAATGGCATTCTGCCAAAAGGGCATATTTCCTTGATTAGCCCTAATTTCAAAACCAGCAATATCATTCCAATCTGGATAATTAAATTGCCAGAAGAAACGCCGTATACCATTAGACAATTGAACAACTTGTAGTCCTTGAACATCAGGAGGTATTGACGGATTTATAGTATGTGTGTATGCCTGTACTGCAGATAATTCTTCTTCTGCGCCACCGAATATATTAAAACTTGTTAACTTAATATAAATTTTTTGCCCGATATTGCTTGGCAAATAAGTGTATTTAAAAACAGCCCCATCATCAAGGCGAAGGAACTGTGATCCAATAGAATGGGGCGTTATCGCTGTGTTATATGCCCCACGACGCAAATAGGTTAGATTGTATTGATTTGATGTGGTCAGTGTAGCGGTTTCGTAGCTAATTAGCTCTCCGTCAACGTAGCAAATTGTATTATAATTATCTGCATCAGCCTGGGTGCCAGATGATAACTGAGCGTTACTCATTGTTAAATTTACACTTAAAGTATCAGTGGTATCAGGATCTGATCTAGAAGGTAATGTGGCAGATAAAACGCCCTGTCTAGCTGCGCTTGTTATTCTGCCGACATTTTTATATGTATTCCCATCTTGACTTACCCATATGTCAGCACCACCCCAATTAGGGTTTGTGCTACTAGCGGCAATCCATGTTTCAAGATTTCCCTGACTAAGCCCTGACGGGGCCTCAAAAATTACAGGAGGATTAACATTCCCAGTAGCAACATTATAGTTAACACTGCTCCTAACGGCTGCCTGCCGCGGATATTGAGCCGCACCACTAGTTACTATACCGACTTCTTCGACAGTAAATATAATTTCTTTTTGCTCGTCAGGATCGCAGCTTACTATTCTAACAAGCTGATTAGCTAATCCCAGGTTACTGTCGTTGATCTCAATTAAATCCATGGGGTCCAACATACAAAAAGGGAAATATCCCGTTTTAAAAGTGTAAGTATTCCTCGGATATACAATTCGATATAAAATATTATTTGCGGCAATTTGAGCCACGCCAGCATCGCATATATGATGTAGGCTTACTGAATCGGCAGGGCGCACACCATAACGATCCACCGCCGCTTGATCCTCTGAAATTGCAATATCGGAATTGTAATAATCAGCACGATTTAAAAAATCGACTTTTAAAAAGTTATAACTATCAACTGTTGATTCTCTTGTCAATTTCACGGGATCTTCATTGTTAGCATATAAATAATCATCATCTGTCAAAGTATAAATAGGGGTTAGGTTTGGCGTATATGTCGCACCGTTACCCGTTACCGCATCAGTTCCATAAGGGCAAAAATAAAGTAGCCCTTGACTGACTACAGGTTGACTATTTGTGCATTGCATAACCTCATTAACAAAATCAGATGTAGCTTTAGAATCTGTAATTTGTGGACTGATAAAAATTCCACTTGCTACACAATAATTGCTAAAGTTTGTCATGTCTGCTAGGTATTGCGTTGGATAAAACGCCCCGCCAACAGGGTTCGTTAATGCATCATAGAGTGGCAACATGGGATTGCAATCAAGTATTCCATTCCCGAAAATATAGTTTCCGAATACTTCAAAACTATAATCTGGAACTGTATTGGTATCGCCTAATGATATATATCCTGCCATGTAGGCTAATAAAGGGTAGGTTAATGCTCGTTCTGGATGTTTTGAAGACATATAACTCCAAGGAGATTGGTTTAAAGTACCCCAAAATGGCGTTAGGTCCGTTTCGACTGATAGTGCCGCACCAGTGTCGTCATAATTCTGAGCATTAATTACTGCTAATGTTGCTGCATCAGGTGACCAATTGTATTGCCCAATTACCGTATTGCTATTACCACCCCATACTCTACCTATGCCGTTTATTGGCCCTTGGCAGAGTCCTATTGCTACAGCTACGGAATATTGATAGTTTCCACCACCCTTGCCCCCGCCTCCTTTTCCGCCGCCAGACGATCCAGATGTTTGGGTGAAATCTATATAATCAATAATATTGCCACTTAAACGGGTGGTTCCATATATTAAGGGGATTGGTTGCCCGAATACGGCTGTTTGAATTTGCAATCCATTAAAAGTTGTTGTGTTTGTCGCTGGTTTACCAAATATTCCACTCAAATAATCACCCCCTTACCAAAAAGAAAAAACACCAACTAATCTAGATTCGCCACTACCGCGTGTTCTTGTTAGATAGGTATCTTTTTCAGCATCAGCATAAACGACGCCTACTTGCACATAACTATGAATCACCATAGGATAATCAATTACTATAGCCGCATGACTAGGAGCGCGCCCAAAATGGTATAGTAAAATATCACCTGGTAACGGCTCTCTGTCTACCTGTTTAGTGTATTTTTTAACCCAATCAAAATATAATGGTTCATCGTGATGCATTGCCCAATCTTGCGGGTAATTTCCTGTTTCAGCATGTTCGATTAATCCGCAATTTTCAAATACACCTAGAAGAATTTGCCCACAATCAACCCCCACGCCTTTAATTCTCGCGGAGTTATGATAGGGGGTATGTAACCATGTTTTAGCTTCTGTGACTACCGCTTCGCGTTCTGATTTTTCTTTTTCGTCCACAACTACCTCCTAAACCGTTACTGATGGTACAGGAATATAAGGTGTACCACGATAATGAATAAAATTTCCAAATTTGTTCGTACATGTTGGAATACTTCTATCACATCCGGGAACAATAGTGAAACTATCACCAACAGCAGGCATGAATGGTAAAGGCCACATAAAATTAACAACTCCCGGCGTATATGATTTAACCGTTGCAATAACGCCTGCATTTAACCCGCTTGTGAACGTAACAGCTCCTTGTTGAAAATATGCTGATGCTTGTGTTAATCCGCAATTCAGTGTTGTTTGTGTGCTACCGCCTGTTACTGTTGATGCCGTTGTATACGCTGCTCTATTCACACCACAAGTATTAGGATCGTACAGCGCATTAACGCATCCAGGTTGGTATAATACTCTTGGCAATTTAATATTTAACAGGTCAGTAATTGACTTTATTTTTAATTCAGCCTTAGTCCTACCAGCGGAATCCGTATCTAACCTACCAATGAAATCCAATAGCACATAATCACTAGATACAGCTAATTGCCAAGTAGTCATGAATACATGAGATAATTGCACGATTGCATAGTCAAATGCACCAGATCGTAACGCTTCGGCAATAGGGACATTGCTCATGACCGTATCATTTGCATTGTAGTACCACGTAATAGCTAGATCATCCACTGACAAACCGATTGATTGTTTAATCTCTCCAACGTCCATTGTCATGGGAGTATATACGGTACCGCTTACATTTATCGAATAGTCTCCAGTGGTGTAATTTAATACCGTCCCATTAGTCAGTGTGATTGTGATTAAATCCATCATGCATAAATTTGTTGCTGTATTAAGTAAGTTAAGTAATGCTGCACTACATTTTTTCATATCACTTCACACTTATCAATTCGACGGTTTTTATCTGCGCTAAATTTTGGACAAAGTATTCATATTCCTGTTCATCTGGCATGAAACGCACTCGGTAATAATAGCCACCTGTCCAATCTAAAACCGCATTTAAAGGCGGTACTATAGTAGTAAAGGTAATCACTCCATGAGTTGTCCATGTAAACGCCGTAGTGGGCACGCCATTGATAGTTATCGCAGGGGCTATAAGAATACCCATGATAGGCTCAACAAACGTCCCAAACGTCCGTACAAGCTGAAATGATGTAGTTATACCGTCACCTATACCAAATCCCTGATTCACCACTGAATTATTTCGCGCATCCAATAATAAAAAATCATCAAACGAGCCTTGACGGGCAAGAAAAAAACCGATCAATGTCTGCACATCATCGGTTGGGGATTGAGTATCCATTAAATAGTTATATGCAATTTTAAACGCCCATCGCGGGGAAGATTGTAAGGCTATACGTTTTTCTTTGCCTGACACTGACGTTTGAGTAATTGTTTTAAATGTAGGTGTTTTTGATATTGTAACATCTTGTCCAGCTATTTGAGGAAAAATTAAATCAGACATGGGCACCTCCTTTTTATTGTAAATTCATACAGGAAATTTATTCTTTTTTGACGAATAGTATCTGTACGCCCAGGCAAAGGAGAAAAAATGTACGAAACTTTAGAAGTAGCGCAAAATATTGTTCTTAAGATAATTGAACAAGATAAAATTAAAGCAAGACCTATAAGCTCTTATGAAGAAGTAAATCAGAGTTATGTAGGAGAAGTAAACAAAGCTTTTACAATGATTTACCAAACAATAGAAACCTTACGCGGTAAATAAATTACAAATAACTTTCTATATCATTAGAAACTAACACCTGGGCGTTTTCCCTAATTTGTTTGATTAATTCAACATCAAAATTGCCATTATAAACACGTTCAATTAGTTTTATATTTAACTCAGCTATTTTTTTAATATTTTCTTTAATAAGTTCTTTTATGTCCATTATTTTCATCTCCTTTTATGCATATTTTTACATGCTTATTGATTTTTACGGACAAACTATATAGAATGGGATAAAAGAGGGAGTGGTAATATGAGGAAAATTATTTTAACTATGTGCGTGATGGTATTTATACTTGGTTTCTCTGTTGCTGATGCTAAGATATCACGAACTGAGGATAGTTTTGAAGGGACAAGTAAAATCGAAAGCAATATTGATGATTTCTCTTTTCGTAAGCTTTTTGAAAAAGATGGAACCATACTTTATCGGATGGAAATAGACCTTGTGGAAAGCGAGTGGTGGTTTTTTGCTAACCAAGCCGTTGAATTTAAATTTGATAATGACGATACTATTTATCCCCTAAAAACCGTTAATTCTGCAAGTTCAATGTTAGGCGCATCTTCATTATCTACACAAATCGTAACTGAAGTACCGCAAGATGTTATAGATAAAATCTCCAATTCCAAAACAATAACAATGCGTATTAATTATAGTAACCACAATCCTGTCACGATAATAATGCCATCTAAAATGGAAAGCGAATGGAAAAAAATTATCGATTCTGGCAAAGATGGCAAGCCCCTAAGTTAGGGGCTTTTTTATTAGGTTATTCCCCATCTACTAGGGTTTGGAGTGTTTAAACTACGCGACACCCTTTGCAATCCTTTAGTAACTTGCCTAGAATTGTTAGCTAATGCTCTTTCAACGCTCCTGCCATCCATTGCGGAAATATTATAAGTAGGATTGTGACTAATGCTAGCACCGTCAGAACCGCCACCAAACATATTACCAAGAGATTCAGAATTATTTTGACTAGCAGGAACAATCCGTTCGCCCTTATGGATTTGAGCAACTTGGTCATGTGTAACGTTGTTTGTACCAACTGCATAACTAGGCAATTTAGAACTATAGTAAGAGTTACTAGATCGAACGTTTGTAACTGTTGATCCACTACCACCACCCATGGAACCGAGAATGCCAGCAATTAATACAAGTATTCCCATAGTACTTTCAAGCCCAGTAAGTGTTGACTGTGTTGTGCCATCAGCAGCGGCTTTAATTGCTTTACCAGTGGCAATTTGTGTAACTTCGTTCATTATCGCTTCAGATGCCCATTTTGCAAACATCTGTACAATACTATCGAGAATTGATTTAGTCATATTTTGAAAAAGACTTCTTACAGTTTCTGTCTGTTCCATTACTTTGGCAATGTTTTGCGACATAACGCCCTGTACTTGTGTTTTAAGATCTTGCCAAGGCTTAACCATGATAGTAGTTAGTTGGTTCGCGTTTTTTGTAGCATCAACTGAATTTTTCGCTCTCAATGAGCTCAACTGTGCATTAAGTTGCTCCTGTTGTGCAACTATAAAAGCATTCATTTCAGGATATAACCCTTTTATAGTATCCAGCATAGATATTTGATCTTGTAAGTCTTCTTCTTCTAACCCTCTTTTCGTAGCCGCCAAAGAATTCAACTGTTTAATCTCATCAATCTGCGAAATTTGCCCTAGAGCATATTGTTGTTTTATATTTTCTTCTTTAATGGCTAAGCCTTGTTCTGCAATTTCACGATCATTGTCCAGCTTTTTCTTATCCAGCGCCATCATTTTAGTAATGTTTTGCTGTTCAAAATCAAGAACGGCTTTTTCGGCATCAATTCTTTCAACTGATCCAGTCAAAGTATGAGCTGATATATCCTTTAATATTGTAATGTTCTTTTCATACGCTTCTTGGGTGTTGGCTTTGCCCTGTGCAATTTCCAGTTCCAAAGTTGCTTTTCTTAAATCTGAATTTTCTTTAAAGGCCGCTGATTGCAATTCATATTGACCTTTAGTAAAGTCTGTTTGTTCTTCGGTCTTTTTTTGTACATCAGATAAAAGTTTTAAGTATAATGCTAGTTTTTGATCGTTAGTATACTTTTGCCCTGAAATTTCTGCATCCGATTCTGCTTTAGCAGCTTCAGCTTCATATTTACTTTTAGCTAATTCATATGGTGAAGGGCCTTTGTCTTTTTCTTTTTTACTATCGGTTGGACTAAGTTGGTTTCCTGCTCCAGTATCCCCGCCTCCAGTATTATCACCACCAGTCACTGACGACATAATACTTTTCGCTTTACTAGCTACACCTTCAAATGCAAGAATACCACCAGTTTTAACACCTTCCCATGCATTACTAGCTATATTACCAATATCAGTCATTGCACCTGACCAACCGCTAACAGTTTGATCGATGCCTGCTTGTATTGTTGCAGGGTCTAACGCTAGTGCGCCTTTTAATACGTTGAAAATTCCCGAACCAATGTTTTTTAAATGTTCCCATAGTGCGGTAAATGCCTGAGCAATTGCATTTATTGATCCTGCCGTGGCATCCTTAATGCCATTAAAATTCGTATACCATGCCGTGGCTAATGCAGCTACTGCTACACCTACGACAACTACAGTACCAATTAATATATTTAACCCTGCCGACATTGCCGCTTCTGCTCCTGCAGCTAAAAAGCACCCATTACTAAACAAAGCAACCGCCGCTGTAGCAATTTCGGTCACTGTTGTTATAGCTGTCATAACTGCTGATGTGCCTACTGTTACGGCTGTCCACGCTGTTTGCGCCGCCATCGTTGCATATACGCCTAGTCTGTATAGTCCAATTACGCCGATTACCACACCAATGTATTCTATTGCTGTTTCTACTGCGCTTACTAGTGCCGCATGTGCGTCTATCCAATCATTTACAGACCCAATAGCACCATTTATCATAGATGGGATACTAACAATAAACTTGCCAAAACTAGCTAATGCAGGCAAAACAGCGCTGCCGATCTCTACCGATAAAGATTCCAATACTAGTTTTAAATCTCGTTGCGCCTGAATATATGCGCCATAGTTAGCCATTTGTTTTGGACCTAACACAAGTCCTAATTGTTCGGCTTTTTTTGCAGCGGCCTGTAATTCATCACCGGTCAACTTGCTAAATTTAGCTATATCAATTTGTGCTTTCTTAAAAATTTCTACTGCTGCCACATTCCTGGACGTGCCAGATTCAGTATTTTTCAACACGTTAGCAGTATCCATTAGAATATCTTGCGTGTTCCTGAAAGTACCATTGGCATTTGTTGTTTTAATACCTAGTTCTTCAAAACCTTTACCATTGGATTCTAATTGTTTAGCAATAGCCTTGGAGGCACTTAAATATTCGTCAGTAGTTATCCCAACCTGTTCTAATGCAACATTCAAACCAGATGCTTTTTGGGAACTAATTCCCAGGCTGTTAGATAGTTGCCAAATTTCCTTGTAATAACTAGTCGTAGCACCTATCGCTGATCCAAATATTGCTCCACCGGCGGCAATGGCTGATACTTTCATTAACATGCCCTGCAATCCCGCAAATGCTGAATTAACAGATCGCATAGATTCATTGATTGATACACCCATACCTCTTACAGATAAGGATATCTTTTCTGTGGCGGCTGTAGTTGCTGTCGTAGCTTTAATCATAGCAGCATCCGTATTACTGGACATTTGTTGCATGGAACTACTCATGGTTTTAGTTGCATTGTTGATTGAAGCTATAGCATTATCAATTGCAGCAGTTAACTGACTGTAATCTGCTTCAATACCAATTTTTAAATTACTGTCATCTGACATTATCTACTCACACCCCCTGAACCGCAAAAGTCTGCCATAAAATCCTCAATATAATTGCTGTATTGTGAGGATGTTTTTGGTTCTTCGGTTGCTTCATCTTCTTTTTTACCGCCACCAAGAAAAGCTAATAGCAATGCACCGGCGTGTGGATGATCGTCTCTATATCGCATGTGAGAGAACAAATCATCCATATCCATGTGCCAGTCTATATAATCGTCTTTATAATTAAATTCCGCAGCCAACATGGCGTAAGTATAGCTAAAATCTATTCCGCTATCTTCGCCGTTTTTGTTGCCTGCGGTTGGATTTTTTTTGCGTATTCAACCATTTGCTTTTGTACTACCTCATTTTGACTAATTAAATGCTGGACCAATGATAATGCCGTAACAATGTCAGAAATATCATCTTCAATTTCCACTTTTGTTATTTTAGGATAATTTCGCAATAGTGCTAGATATGTTAGTTCCACAATATCGTCTAACTGGTCAATAATATCAGTGAATTTAAATCCCTCTTTGTCTTTGGCGTCTTGAATGTTTTGCATCTTTTCAGCTGCACCATGATGTTTATAAGCACCAATGCCAAGCGGCGGTAATATATATTTTTTACCTGCAAGATCAATTTCGTAACCTTTATATTTAACAATTCCGTCCATAATTCCACTCCTTGTTTTTATTTATTAAAAAAGGGAAGCACCCTTATTAAAGAGTGCTTTTATATAATAAGTTATAAACTTCCCACTGACATCCATCCGAGGCCACCCGATGAATTACTAAACGCGCTAAAGTCAAACGACTTACCATTAAAATCTTCAAGTTTCCAAGCAAGCGATAGTTTAGTACTTAAACAGGCATTTAGCCAAACATTGTTTTGATATGTTGATCCAGATACTTTGCTTACCATGTTTGTTGTTAAGAATAAACTAAAGTAAGTAGCAGCTCCTTGTGGCTGGTTATTAAGAGCCATCGTTCTACCGTTTACGCTATCTTTCCATAGATAACGTACAATAACGCTTTTATTATTAGTAGCATCAGCTGCATTAAATGTATATACGCCAGTAGTTGCATTTACATTGTACTGCCCACTTGCGGCATTCCCTGATGTATCGCTCGCAGTAAAGGCAGCACCGCCAGTTACATTTGCTGTAAGCATTACTGACGTAGCTGTGGTAATCATCTGCAAAGTTTCGGAACCAGACACGCCCATAAAAATAGCGTATCCAGCCGCATTAACCACAGGGGCAATGTTTACCGTTACGCTATTAGTTGAACCCGTTAAGGCTCCAGTTGTTTGCCCTGTACTAGCAGCAGTAACACCAGCAGATGGCAATGTAAGTCCTGCTTGTTGCACACCAACTACGTTGCATTGTGTTAATGCATTAGCTGTAATTGCAGCTACTTTTACACTAAGCGTACTTGCACCAATAGAGCCGCCGGTCGTGGCAACAACTACACCAGGAGCGGTTGTTGCAGATAATGCCCCGCCAGTAATCAGCATAGGTACCTGATTAAAAGCATTACTTACATCAACAACACCCATGTTTTGATAGAAACAGCCTGCATGGGATGGTGTGTACGTAGAAGTGCCAGTAGACATTGTAAATGCTTCTTCTGCATAAACATATTGTCCTGCGGATACAGTACCAAGGCCAGATGTTAATAGATTAAGCGAATCAGCATTTACGTTTTCAAATGTTGCTTTCCCTGACAATTTACCCTTGCCAAGTGCGATTAATTCAGCAAATCTCATGTTGCTATAAAGTTCTTTTGCTCCTGCATCAAAATCCATTGAAATGTCCTGTAATGTTGCCAACTCAATAGGGCTAATGCCATTCATGACAATTAATTTTCCAGTACCGAAAGAATATTGCATATTTTACCTCCTTAAATTAAGTTAAATCAATAGCTTTTACTCGATATTTCGCTGATAGGTGGTATGTTCGCGTATCAGCTTCGTACAAATCGTCATTTACGTATGATTCAATGCACGACATAATAAAAACACCTGCGGTCTTAGCCGAGGTGCTTAAATAAGTATATTTAGGTGTTATAAGATTACTAACTTCAATGGTTTTCTTTACTTCACGGTAAATATTCCAGATTTCGGTATAGCCAGGAGTTCCTTGATTGCTTTTACTCCATACATCAATTTGAAAAACAAAATCACTGCCAATTTGCTCTCCGTCAGTACCTCCACCCTGTCTACCCATAGATATTGCTGGGAATAACGGATTGGATGCCGAGGTAATATGATTTGGGTAGATTGCTTCGGTACCATCAGCCGTGGTAGCGGTGATATTTGTTATGTTTGTATTTAGTAATAACGCCTGTATAACAGCTTGTGTAAATGCGTACATCACATCACCTCGACTTTCTACCTATTGCAATACCACTTTTAAGCATAGACACGGCTTTCGCCTTAACTTCCACCCATGCGTGTCCTAAGAAATCTCTAGGACGCATTTTCGATGTGCCGTGTATTAGGTATTTAACGTAAGGCGCATCAGATTCAGACACACTAACTGAAATTGTAACTTTCGTATCTGTAATGGCCACTTCGCTTTTTATGGCGTTATAGAGCGTACCATCTTGAATATGTACTTGATCATCAGGATGTGGCCCCGAATCAGTACCCATTTTTGCACTATATGCGCCAATGTGTCCCTTTCCAAATTGATGATATTGGGCTAACTCTTGCAGATCGTGATCAGTTAAAGATGCTTTTTTCTGTACTGCGCCTAAAATAATTCCTGCAGTCTGATCGCAAACTTCTTTGAAATGCGGATCTTGCCCAGGATTGAGATTTTTTAAATTAATAACAATATTGTCTAATCCCTTAACATATACAGTTCCACTCATATTACACCAGACTCAATCTCTACCTCGTAGTGAGATAGCAACGAATACGAATTTACATTTGTGACCTTATATGTGATATTCGTGGTCAAGTCAGTTACAACATCATTTTGTTGAATATCAATAATAGGACAAAACATTACTTTAAACATGATATTAGTTGATCCAGCGCCAGCAACAATTAAATTTCCTTTACGTGATTGAATGTTACATTTTTGAGATAGGTTTATTACATTTAAACTAAATTCTGGCTCATTTAATGCTGTCACGCCTGTTTTTTGATTACGCGAAATACTTATAGTATCAGGAAAAATCATCCACTTCTCACCCTCACATAGCCCCCACTAGCTAGAATCCGCTTGGCAATATCAGGTATGTCACTAGTATCAGATCGAGTAATTTCAATATCACCCTGCTTGATGGATTTGACCATACTTACATTCGAATCCTCGCTCAGAAAATAATCATCCAATAAAGGTGCGGCAGATAATATAACGGCTTTTTTCAAGTTAAACGGTATGGTCGCAAAGCCATAATCATATGTCAAGTTAGCCAGATAAGTACCGTCACCTATAATCACATCAGCCATTACATATGCCTGTACAGGTAAATATAACGTTTTAGTTGCTGTATATGTATTCCAATTATTATCAATCAAAACAATACTCTCGATATTACTGACCGATAAATTGAACGGAAAAACCTTTGTTTTACCATAACGCACTCTAACCAAATGTTGCTCTACTACAGCCACGTTTGGTGTAAACGTTTGATTGCAATACGCGTCTACAGCACAACTTGCAGTCTCGCAGATGTTTAATAAGTTTGCCTGATCACTAGCATTGCTAATGTTGTAACCTAGTTCACTTAAATCACTTACAGCTATATACGCCATAATTATCCACCTACTTTGACATGCGCCTCAACCTGTTTTTTGTGGTTAGGATGAACCTTTACTTTGCCATCAACGACCTTATAACAAGTATCGCCTATACAAATAGTGCTATTTTTAAAAGACTCACCATTGATGACGATTTCCACTTTTTCAACAACACTAACTACCACATCGGTTTTATTATCTAAAGCCGACTTAATTTCTTCCTGGTGTTCTAAAAAATATTTCAATGCTTCTTGGTCAATTTCAGGGCTTTTAATTTCTGTTTCAGATTTTTCGGTTGGTGGTTTTAGTTCTTTTTCGTTTTTTTCTTTCATTTTCACACTTCCTTACTAGTAAATTAGTAATAGGGACGCATAAGACGCCCCTATATCAATATTATTAAGAAATACCAGCTTTAAAGTTAGTTATAATGCCACAACTAGCGGGGAAATAACCTTTTAAAGCACCGTAAGCACTAATAGCAAACGGTAAGGTAGGCGATTGTGGCGCATAATCTTCAGCAAGGTAATCGAACCCTAATTCCATTTCCCAAGTGCTAGGAATATCGGCAGACGGATAAGGGATGGTATCGGTCAACGCAATAATAGTCTGAGCAGGTAACCAAGGATGAACAATGAGTTCAATTTCCTGTCCTTGGTAAGATTTATTTACATATGACCGCACACGATAACCACCAACCAAGTTAGCCTTTTCGCTCGCTTGATTTTGCATGTACACCACAGGCGCACCGCCAGTACTTACAATCGCATTAGTAATATCGCCAAATGCCTGTACGCCACAAAGGTAACGGCTAGGTCCTAATTTATATTGCTTATAAAGATAAGCGTTAAGATTATCTAGTTCTTGCACACCAGCGCTAGATTTATGGAGTGTTTGAGTACCACCTAAATCTGTATAATAGCCACCGCCAGCAATAATCTGAGGAATATAACCATCAAATGCCAGAGGATCAGCAGAGCCATTTACGCTGATAGTAGAAACGGCATCACCGCCAGCAACAAGAGCCGTCAATGTAACAGCAGAAATAGTAGTAACAATTTGCAATGTTTCAGATCCAGCAACACCGCAATACCACGCATAGGCTACCGCTCCAGTTACAGGAGTAACAGACGCAACAATCGAATTAGTTGAACCTGAAAGCACGCCGGTTGATGTGCTAGAAGAAGCTGCTGTACATCCATCGACAGAGTTAACCAGTCCACCAACAATACTAGATGTATTGCCAAGCACGCCACCTAATGATAAGTTAGCCTGTTGAATGTCCAATGCGCCCGTTCTATTAGCAGCAACCAAGGTTAATGCGGCTACTTTAACAGAATAAGTGCCTGCAGCAATAGTACCACCTGTACCAGAAGGAGTTACGGTAGGAGCCGCTGTATTTGCGAGGCCAGTAGTTGTATTGCCTCCCACAATCAGTTTTTCTTCTTCTGTCATACATCTAAGCAATGCAAAGGTATGTTGTTTTGCAAATAAATCATCTTCAAAACCTTTAGCGGCTGCCAATGCTTCACGCGTTACCTGATCAGATACACCAAATGATTTAAAAGGGAATGCAACAGGAGAAGTGTTGTAACTCAATGCAGCCCCTTTTTGACCTTCAAGTCTGGATAAGGTACCAGATTGATTAACACTTTTAATTACTTTGAAATTAGCCACCGTGCCAGTAGGGCTTACCTTACGTGGAATCCGATTGCGTTCGGGGGATGCGAAAGGAACTAGTGAGCGGGCTACAGATTCCAGATTATAACCTGTTAATCCAGTACTGGTGGTTACTCCTGATTTGGCAAGTTGACCACCAGTCCAAATACCGCCAACACCCGTACCTTTCATTAAATTTAATGTTTCTACACTAACTTGATTAATATCACCCATATACATTATCACTCCTTATTATTTTTCTGCAATTAAAAAACCGCCCATTATTTGGACGGTTAGGAATAAATTTGTTTCATTTTCAAGGTGCTTAATTGCATCCTCATTGTTTGTATTTCAGCAGGATTATCAGACTTGGCAATAATCTGCTCATATAAAGCAATTTTCTGCGTATCCGGATCAGCTGTTTGTTCTGGATTACCACCTCCTACCAATGATTTTTCCATAGCAGTGGCGTTTAATATCGGGCCACCTGGCAATGGTGCGTTTTCCAGTTCAATCACTTTTTTAGCCAATGCTTCATTCTCAGTCTTAAAGCCGTTTAAAGCTTTCTCTAAACTGTCGAATCTCTCCATAAACTTAGTTAGCGATTCATTTTCACCTTTATGTAAATCGGCTGCAGCCGTTGACACCTTGGTTAACTCATCAGGAATGATGCTTTTTTGGGCATCGTCAGATTGATATAATTTTTGGCACTTATCGCATTGACAAGCACCGCCCATATCGGCAATGTTGTGATGCATTTGCTGAAGTTGTTCGATGGTATCTTTACTATGCTTTGCGCCAGCTTTTTCAAGACTTTCGGCTTCTATTGCTTTTTCAATTGGTTTTTCTTCAATAATTGGTTCAGCAGGTTTTTCTTCTGTTTTTTGCAAATCGCCTGTTTGATCGGCTTTACCACCCATTAACTCTGCCCCCTCGTCTGTCGTACCATCTTCATCAACCACTGGCACATAACTTACTTTCACCTGTTTGGCATCACCTAAAGTAACTACCCCTTGGTCATCAATGGTATAGGCAATTTGATACATATCATCATCACCGTCACCATCCATATCACCTTCAATAATTACCGAGTCAGGATATGTTTGTTGTATCCAAAAATAGCCACAATTGAACGGTGTTTTTAGCTTGGAGTTAATCGCCCCGCGAAGTCGGTCCCTTATTTCCTCAAAAGAAAAAGCCTTTACCAAATCATTCTCGGTAAGGGCTTTTTGCATATCTGCCAGTATTGTTTTATTAACTTCCATTGGTTCCTCCTTACGTTTAAATTCTCGTTGCTCAGTTAACCCGTCAGCCTTAATAATCTCAAATGTAGCTGATGGATTGCATCCAAGGTCCACTATGCTTATTTCGGCAGGTTTTGCCGTGTAACGGGTTTTTGTAGGGTCGTTGGGATCTTTCCATCTTTTAACGTAACTACCGCCAATGCTAAAGCCTGTATAAACACCTTCAAGACATTTGTTCCATTCGTTATCATCAACAACTTTGGCGCAAATTGGCATTGATTTAGCAACGTCATCCATAACTAACTGAGTAACCTTTCCTGCAGCAATTCCAGTATGCATTGCTCTTAAATTTCCTAATGACTTACCATCTGTAGCTTTTGAAATATCGCCCGACCATTCTTCAAAATAGGATTTTGAACTATCATAATCAAAAATCTCATCTGCATGATCCGGCGTTTCATCAGCGGCAATACCATAAACCAGGCGTTTTTCGACATCAATTTTGGTTATTGGGATAAATAAATTCAATAATACCAACTCCTTTTAATTAATCTAATGACGGTTCATTTTCGGAACTAAATTGCTCATCACTTCCTGCAGAGGGAGGGATAATCAATGTTTTACTGTTCATAACCAGCAATAAAGTAAGTCGTCAACGTAGCAACAGTTGTCGCCCCAGCCTGAGCAGTAACAGGAGTACCACCCGCGACAGATGGTTCGGTACCGATGTTAATTGCGTCGAACGCTTCCGTATTAATTGCGTGTCCGATAATAATCGGTGCTGTATTAAGTGAAGCAGATGCGTTAACAGATACTTGTGACGGATTAGCAGAGTTATTACAGAAGATAACATCTGTGAGATAGAATGTTTTTCCTGCCGTTACGGTATAAAGTGTTGCCGATACAGTTACGCTCGTACTAGTTGTGATTGTCCCTGTAAAAGTTTTCATGGTCTGCGCAGGAGATTTCGGAGCCATTGTCATAGGCACTGGATTAGTTACGGACACGTCTAAATTGTTTACTCTCAGACTTGCATCAGGCATATGTTCATCTCCTTATGATCGTAGTATAAATAAATTATTGCGCCAGCAGAAATCTTCCCATTCGGATCGGCCAAGTGGTTTAATATGAACCGTTTTTGCTTCTACTTGCTTACCATTTAAATCATTAATTTTCCCTTGCAAACTATCAACCATATCAGATAAGTCCTTTACTTTTTCAAGTGCCTTGTCTAGTTCAGCTGTGTCTACTACAACTTTTATAAATAGATCACTTGGCGATCTATTTGCGGATGGCGGTGGTGATGGCGGTCTTTTTGGCATCCCATTTACAATTTCCAAATATATTTGACCCCATTTGTCTGTCATAAAATCACTTCCTATTATTCTTCATTCCCGTCACTATCATCTTTTAGTACATAAGTAAACGACCTTACGCAATTTGGATGTTCCAATGGACTATCCATTTTGCGCATAAGAAAAGCAACCCGTGTAAGGGTTGCTAAAATATTAATGATTAAATTATGGCAGTTTGGATGTTTTTTAGACGTTCTTCAATAACCAATTCAACGCCTTGATTTATTTCGTGTTCCCAAAGTCGCAGTAAATTGTAACCATGGTTTTTAAAATATGTATTTTTGCGTTTATCTTGGTCAATTCCTTTTTTCAAATTATGCCAATAATCTCCATCGGCTTCTATAATCAAATTGTAATCAGAAAGATAAAAGTCAACAATAAAATGTCCTATAATTTTCTGGGTTTCATAATTAACGTTTAACGTCTTTAATATTTCTTCTACAGTTATCTCAATAGATGTGTTATATGTGATCATTTTGTTAAAATTATATGCTCCTGCGCAATTTTGAGAGCAAAATAAATTGTGACCGCTTTTTGTTTTATAATGATGAACCTCAAATTCCTTTCCACAATTATGACAATTAACATCTATTTTAGGTTTCCAGTTCGGATGATTTTCTCCGTGAATCGTAGTTAAATGTTTAGCGTAACATTGCTTAGAGCAAAACTTTCCATTGCCTTCACTAACTCTACCAAATGGTGATAAAAACTCCTTTCCACAAATCTGGCAATTTTTATTTATCTTTTTGTATAATGGATTTAATTCCCCTGTAAGCGTTTTTGTATGCTCATTTTTGCATTTAACTGAGCAAAACTTCCCATTTCCTTTATTAACCACATTAGGCTGAACTTCAAATTTTTCCCCGCAAATAAAACAATTACGTTGAATCTTATTTATATTACTAATTCCCGAACATTGCCTATAACAATACCTTTGGTGTTTTATGTCAGCACGTCCGTTATAACTATTTCCGCATTGTTCGCATTTTTTTATAACAGTTTTATAAATTCTGGGCATAGTTAAAACCACTCCTCTGTATTAGTAGTTATTTTCTCTGTATATTAATTTGTCTTAATGTGGGAAAGAGTACAGAGGCTCGATTCGCGCCAGTTAATTACTCTGAGGCTATCCCACATATGTATTATATCATTCTTCATCTTGACTGTCAGTATCATCCTTCAAATTGTAAGTAAAACTTCTAGTACAGTTTGGGTGACTTATCGGGTTATCAAGCGCCATTTCTAACGTCCAAGGCGAACTTGCAACCGCTTCACTACATTCATCGTCCTCATCACCATCCTCAACATCTACCGACTCAACTAGACCGCTTTCCTGCCCTGCAATTATAAACCCATTATTATATAATTTGGCGCTTTCAGTTCTCGCAATCGTTTCAGCCCGACTATCACTAAAGGCGTAATTATCTTTTAAGCGCCCTTTCAATGTTTCCCATGATTCTTCATTACCAACACTACTGGAAATCGTTGATTTAAGCATGTCCCTGCTAGAATCGCTTAAATCTTTCACTAAATCTAACGCATGATTCTTCGCCTGTTCTGCAGCAATATGGGAATCAAATCTTAATTTAATTTCATCACCAGTCATACTTTCGAGCATATCCTTACCAGTTTGCCATCCGACTTCGCTAATCCCCTTGACAGTGTCAGAAACCTTGTCAATGTCAAACCCAATAAAAAAATCATGATCGCTTATGAAATCTAACACCTTTTCAGCAGTGCCGGCAGTTTCAACAGCAGTCATGAAATTATCGCCAGATTCGTCTAGTTCATCTTCTAAATCATCCTGCAATGTTTGTCGTAGTGTTTCAATTGCTATGATTTTTTTCTTGGCTGCCTTAAACAAATCCCGTATTTGATCGGCTGTTTCTAATTTTGCAAGCTTGTTTTTAATTTGCTTACACACGCTATCAGGAATTATCTCAGTTAAAAACCCTCGTTTAGTCTTTTTTTTTAACTGGTTGACTGCAAATTTCTCATATTGCTTTAATTCGTCCATAATCGACTTGCTAGTAACTTTTTTATCTGGTGTAGGGGTTTTGTCGGACACAATGTTATTCTGCGCTTGTTGGTTGTTTTGAGCGTTACCGCCTTGCGTTATTCCCATAGCCAGCATATCAATTTGGGATTTCATTTTCGCTTCGACATATTCTTTGGTGATAAGTATAATGTCATTCCCAACCATAACATAAGGAGGAACTCCATTGGGCAAATCAGTTATTGGGGCTAGTCCATCAGCTGCGCGAAGTTCATCAATAGTACGAAGTCCTCTTGAAACATATTGCATATTGCGATCTACAGTTACTTTCGCATCCTCTTTCTTTTCATCAATGTATTTAAATCGAAGATGTTTGAACCCTAGATCGTTTTGGATAATATCCGTGAACGTTTCTTCTAGAAACGATTCAAGTGGACCTAATCCTATATCGGTTTGTTGTGAGTCTTGCATTTCTCCTGTAGCTCTAGTCATAGCCATGATAAACGCCTGCGGGTTAACTCCAAACGTCACCGCTACCAAACGGGCTATCCATTCGTCATTTTTAGGATCAAACGTAAATTCCTTAGTTGGAGTATATGCGCCCTTAGGTACAAAACGCATTGCTAGACGCTCATCAATATTACCGGACATTACATCATTCCATAACTCCTGGTATTGTGCTATTTGGTCAGGTGTCCAATTTGCGTCAACTTGGAACAGTCCAGCGTCAGGTAAAGCACCCTTGGTATAGTAGCGCAAATGAAAATCATCACGTCTGAGCATGATGTTAATTTTCATTAGCAGTTGCTCAGTCGGTGCAAATCCGTATGTGGTCCATGTCCTTGGATATCGTGGCCTGTAAATAATATCGTTAGTTGTAAAGCCAGGGATATTATCCGCACTACCATAAGGCATGCCATAGATTATTTGCTGATAAGCAGCATTAGGGGGTAATGGAACTCTACCATATGCATCAATCAAAGGCTTAATAGTGGCCCCGTCTATGACTTCCAATGAATACAACTTTCCACCGCGAGTACGCCGCTTATAAATTGTCCCTGCATCAATCGGCAACACATCATTTAAGTACAATTTCAACCAGTCAGAAAATAAATGGACTTTATCTGGCCTATAAAGAAACGCTTTTACAGTGTCAATGTCTTTACTATGATCGCTTTTGTCCTCTTTTTTTGTAGGAACAATATCCCACTCATCGCCCGTTACCTGGTCAATCATCATTTTAATACAAATACCTGTAATATCATGCGAATCTGCTAATGCTCTAAGAACTTGGAAAGGTGTCATTCGAGGATCTTCCATCCGCGGATTTATTACTAAGTTACGACCTACCTTATATTGATTTTGAAAAGGGGCCTGTCCTTGGTTTTGTGGCTGAAGCGGATTACCAGGAGACCATGTACCACCTTCGTTGTAAACGCTTTTATCTCCGAATCCTGGTTGATTAGATTGTCTTGCCTGATTAGTTATGGCTTGGGCTTCATTAACCATGCTAGTTTTTACTGATGGAGGCGATTTCTTGGATAATATTGAAAATGCTTTTTTCAGTGACATAATTGCCTCCTTACAGTCTTAATATGTGATGTGCAAACCCATTGCTTAATAATGCGATAAAAACACAAAGAGAAAACACAGTAATAGCACCGCCAATATAGATTGAGTAATATACAGTCTTGGAATTTTCTTTAATCAGTTGCAAGTCTTCAAAGTTGTTGTGTATTGCACATCCAGCGCAATATATACAAAAACAGATATAAAAAATAGACGCTAATGTCATTGCGCCCAGTAATGTTGGAATTATTTCATTTTCCATTTTTAAAACTCACGCCCTTTTATCTCGTTCTTCTTTTTGTCTACGCATAAATTCAAGTAAACCTTGATAATCGCCACCTTGTATCTGCTCCCCAAATCCAGTAAGAGCATCAGCAGCATCATCATGTTTATTCTTGCCTTCTTTTTGGTAGTTAGTGATAGCTATGTAAAATTCAGGCCAGCGTTCTTTCCAATTAGTAGGGAAGTAAACGTGCTGCATGATAAAAGTGGCACCAGTAAGAATGCGTGATTGTTTGTTTTTCGATTGATGGAACCATCTAACGCCCACATGCCTAGTTTTATGTTTATCCCATATGATTTTTTCGACACTTCTAGCAAAGCCACGGCCGCCATTATTCGATTCAAACACGCCATCAGTTACGCCGTTTCTAACCAACATATCTGCCGTCTCAGGCTCAGTGATTTCCATACCGTCTTTCGTGAGCTGAATATCTGTTACATAACCCTCGCCTTTATATACATGCCCTGCAATCGTACACAGATAATCATTGCCAGTGTCCGCAGTGTCAGTGTAGGACAAAACACGTTCAGTGATTAATCTACCTTCTTCGTCATGTGGTAAATCAGTATAAGTTAAAATTTGTTGGTATAGCTTGCCTTGAATATCTACAGGTGTTTGATGGTAATTCGCCATAAATATAGCTTCATCCATATTTACTTTTAAACTTTTATACTTTTTCTCGCTTAAGACAGACGGACATAACATTTCACCATCAATACTGCATGCTTCCATACTCAATATAATCCACTCATGTTTTTCTGGTCCTGACAATATGCGCCCGCAAATATCTTTCTTAGCCCAGCGAGTCATATTAACAATTTCAATACCACCCTCACCTTCGTCTTCAAGACGGGATAAAAACGTGCCAGTGTACCATTGCCACTGTTTGTCTAAATTCGCCTCATTAAATGCTTCTTCGGCATTCTTGATAGGATCATCAACAATCGTTACATTGCCGCCCTTACCAGTAATGCTCCCCTGAATACCAGCACCTTTATAATTAAAGAACTGTCCTTCAAGGCTCCATTGCATAAATGACGCATTGCCTTTGGAAATTTTACTATTAGGAAATATATCACTATAAACAATTTGTATTGGTAGATTTTTCTGGACCATAATACCATCGCGAGTATATCTTGAAAAATCTCCTGCAAGGTCATCATTATACGAACATGTGATAATACGGTTTTTAATACTTTTACCTAAAATCCATTCACAAAACATAATCAGTGTTCTTGATTTACCAGACCGAGGAGGGATATTTTCCATTATTTTTGTATAAACTTTATCATCCTCTAACCTGTCCCAATCGACTGACAGCGTGTACCATTGCGGGGCTATCGTGTCGCATAAGTAGCGAAAATACTTACCTGTTAGCCTGCGATCATATAATGCTTGCAATGTTTCGCATATTAATTTCAGGTGCCAACGATCACCCTTATAAAATTCAGGGGCCAATAAACAGCAAAACATCCAAAACGAGTCCTGGGCATTGCGGATGTTTAGTTCTCGCTGGTAGACTAGTTGCTGTTGCGGGGTTAGCGCCATTTATAGACCTCCTTTGTGGCATAAGAAAACACTCACTAATTAGCGAGTGCTAAATTTTCCTTCACGCGTAGGATTTTTTATAATTTCTCGAATGGTAGGGGCACGCCAACGGCCCATAATTTTCGGTTTAAAAAAGGCGGGGGTGGATGTTATAAGCAATTACCATCTAGCTGTCAAACATACTATTTTACTGCGTTTCTAACTAACGATAATAGAAACATATCAATAGTTAGAGTGTACTTCAACTATCACTCTTCACTTGTTATATCAATAGTATTTAAAGCCAACTCAGCAATCTTCTGTTGCTTTTCCAGCTCAATCCTAATCTCTTCAGTTGATAATTTGGTAACATCAAAACTGTTATTAATATTAATCTCTTTACGATCAATAAACATGCCAATATGCTTGCCTGCAAGTTCTAATGACTTATTCTTGTCGTAGAATCTAACTTCGCGCTCTACTGTAGTGCCAGCCTTACCATGCGTAGTTTTAACCTTTATAGATTGTATAGCCGCTAGATCATCCTCGCTTGCTGTGTCAAGTATACTACCATCACTTGCTATCACTCTTGCAGGGTTAGCAAACGATATTCTAGCTAGTTCTCTTATTACTCGATCCTCATTAACGCCTGTTCTGCTTGATGCTTCTGCTAGTCTGCGATCAACGTATGCACGTATGCTAGAGTTGGCTAGAAGCTCCGTTCCTTGTTCTCTAGCACTACCAGGACTATAACCTGCCCTAATAGATGCTTGCGTAGCATTAAGATCAACCATATATTCATCTATAAATCTCTTCTGCCTACCATTAAGTTGTTCATAAGGCGTAATCCCATCATTCCCCATAATAACTGGTAAATCACTCTCTTTAATATCACTCAATACGACAGGCTCAACCACTGTCTTTAGTTTAGTATCTATAATTCCATTGCCTTTACCGCCTGCCACACTATCACCTCAATTATTCTTTATTAAAACAATCACTACACTGTCCATTACTAAAATGGCAACAATCACATATAATTGCTCCGCATGTTTTGCATTTAAACATATTAATATTTAAATCTTCAGTTTTGCAAATTGGACATTCGACCTATTTTTCATCCATCGAAAATTACCCCTTATCAACTTTACTGCCCTTCTTAATTAGCAAATCAGATATAAAATATCCTTCATCATTGCCAATTAAAAGTTCATGTTGTCTTAAATCTTTTATAACCCTGTCAAGTTTACGCTTGCCGAAGTTAAACATCTTTTGTAAGTCAGCATACATCAATTGTTTCTTGCTGCGCTTATGTATTAATCTCCCTGTTCCCCATTCGACATTATTGCCAAGACAAACTAAAAAGCCGATCAATTCCTCGATGTTGTCAATTCCTTGACTTCTTAGCTTTTCAACCTCTTGCAGCATAAGCATGATGTAAGGTTTTTTCCCTCCCATGCTTTTAGGTGCGCTTTTCTTTTTAACGCCTGATGGGTTTTTCCAGAAGCTATAAACTTCTTCACCATCGATTGACACATGTATGTATTCCATTCCCGCTGACGTTACCTCTTTAGATATCACAGCATCAACTTTAACAGCTTTTATACTGCCATTTTGAAACTCTAACCACTGATTCAATATCACCACCAACTTGGTCTATGTTAACGCTTTATAATACACCTACATACCTAAATCCTTATAAACCCTTGTGGCATATAGGATTAATCCTGTTTCATCAAGGTGCTGTTGGGATTTATTTACAACTTACTTAATTCAGCTTCTTCCCAACCCAATTAACCACCAAAATCCCAACCATACACCATAAAAATCCCAACTAAAAATACCTCATAATCCTCTTTAACTCATAAACCTCAAAACTAAACCAAATATGATTACCTATTGAAAACTCAAATTTAAACCCATTCCAGACACAATATCCAAAGATAACGGCATAAATAAAATACAAATAATGCTCTTTAATAAATTCCATCATCTCTTAACCTCACCATGTACGACACTAGTACTGTTATTTGTACCATGTATCTTACAATCATTATACCTATCCGAATGATGGCAACACATTTCACATGCCGTCAACACTCGCTTGAACTGTATAATTATTGCCCTCTTTGTAAAATCACGACATCTAGGCACGTTTTCACATCCTTGTTTAAATTCATATTGCTGACAATTACCAATACAGGAAGGAGACAAACCATATTAGTAATTATCAGCGTATAAATTCAAAGTGTCACAGCCCCCACCAGCCGTAACGATTCGTTGGCAACCATACGCCAAGTCGCGACACTCACCAACTCCCACTACGTATAAAAAAAGACCACCATCTCTGGCAGTCATAGTAAAATTGTGTGCTTTTTACAATCATTAGTATATAGTGTTTTGTCTACGTTTCACGCCAATATCAGGTCTTTTTCAGTCCCTTTTGAAGTCATACTCAATATTTCATTGATAATGTTAAGCGATTCTCTTCTGATTCTCTTGAATTGCTTATCGCTGATAGCCATTTCAGATTGCACCTCATAACGCCGATCTTTCTTGTAGTAATAATATTTAACTAATGTTTGACCTTCACTTGGTAACGCTTCAAATGCAATCTCTATACTTCTAACCTGTCCTACTGTCTGCTTTACCTTAGCCTGTAAATATTCACGATTTACAGCGTTTTTAATGCCGTAAGATTCAGTCTGCCGACTAATACCTCCTATTGGTTTTGGCTGTCCATCATTGCCACAGCACACGCAACTAGGAAACAAGCCGAATAATTCCTCTCTAACAATATCGCTCTGGCCTTTAAGTCTAGGATAGCTACGCAAGATATTTTCGATCTCATTATCACTAAAATATTTAGTCATGTATACCTCCAACCAATTTAATCAACCAAATCTTTTTTCTTTAAATATTTCATCAATATCAAAAACGGAATAGTTACAATCCAAGAAAACAAAATTGCTAATGGCATTGCTATATACAATTCAGTCATTACATAACCCCCAATTATTAATTTACGCCCGTCCAATCCAATAAATCAGGCTTCCTAGCCACTTTCCCCTTAAACTCACTACACTCAGTCACCCGCTGATTAGCAAATCCCTACCAAGCAACTAACCTTTCGCCCATCAATCCGCTGTTTTAGATTATTACATTTGTCGCACATGCTCATTGACCAACCACCCTGACTGGAATACCACAATCAACAGCACAAACCAACTCTGCCACACATCCTTTAGAATTTTTCCAATCTCCATGTAACCTATGGTCACCTATTTACAATAGAGGCATCTACTATCCCAACATCGTGCCCTCATTGCGTTGACACTCCCCATGGATGAATCCAGGGGAGTGTCAAGTATCTCGTAGACATATAATCTTCAAAACTACAACACTTTCTAAGTGGAGGTATGGAATTGCTCCACCTTTGCAGATGCTTTATTTCCATAGGAGCATTTAATTTGTCATAAATCATAACGTATGAATTAACACCTAAATCAGTAAGTATTTTAATCCTATCCATATCTTGCTTAAAAGTCGTATCATAGTTAGTAAGCACGAAGAACGTTAACCTATCAGGATGTATGCCAGCAGTACAAAGATGTTCAATACCTTTTACAACTTCTTTAGTAATATTCAAACCGTCATAAGCAAAATGCAATCTTTTTTCATGTCTCATAGCCGCTAATAACTCAGCATTGCGTTTAGTCATCAGCCTTATATCATTACCTTGTGTAAAATTAACTTTTATTTTCATGTCAATGATTTGATGGGCGACCTGCTCCCACATTGGTGACGCCATTGCGTTGTTATCTAACAGTGTTAATCTGTTACTTAAAGGGTTTAATAAGTCGACGGGCATATTCACATGATGTATTAAACCTTCTTTTTCTGGAACCACACAAAACGAGCATTTTCGAATGCAACCTCTACTAGTGAACCCTATCCCATAATCGATGCCGTAAAGTTCAAAATCGGGCTTCATTTCCTCAATTTCTGATGGTAAACGCGTAGTTAAGTCCCACCCAGTTCCACCAACATCTGCACCTAGTTTTTTATAGTATTCAGCTTGTCCTCGATTGTCGGTAAAAACTACAGAAGCATAAACCTTATCAACTTCACCTATAAACAAATTATCATATTGATAAGGGAAAATAACTTCGTGTCCCTGTTCTTTATGCCATGCTGATATTTTCATTAATGCTAAGTTTGGCAGTTTGCCATCAACTTGAATTAATCCTATTTTTATAATATTATTCATAAATACCTCCTGCATAAATATCCACTAAAATAAATTTTTATACATTAACATAAATTTTTTATTAATCACAGTAAATATAAGCTATTTTAAGGTTATCCCACCATGGATTTCATAGAGCTTTTTAAATTTATCTTGTTGTTCTCTACCGCTTACTATCTTGCTTGGATCTGCCGTTTCTTTTTCCGGTATCCATTTTTCAAAATTATTACACTCAATCCCCATTAAATTGCATTGGAGACTACCATCATCATTATTTTTACAAGTTTCGCATTTCTTTTCGATTTCTTCCGTCTGATTGATTGGTTGCCAATACTTATGGGTAATATCACAATCGTATGAGCAATAACCTTCTGTACCTCTTGGTTGTCCGCAAGTCTCGCAACTCTTTTCATCTTCCACAACTTCGGCATCATCTTTTTTTACTAAAATGATGCCTATTTTACTTTGTATATGATAATAACTTTTATCATCATTAAAATTTTCAAATATTTTACCAACGAGCATTGGATCACCTTTTATAATCTTAACCTTCATCATCAACCACCTCCGCTTCATTTTTTCCAATCGCCAACATATGCCCATATTCTCCGACAACATAAAATCTATCAGTCTGGCTAGCAACTTCATAAATTTCGCCAGTTTCTAAGAATTTAACTTTCATGCTCAACACTCTCCCTTGAATTGTTTCATTGCCTTGCACCAACAAATTTCACATTGTCCTGACACACAACTAATATCTTTAAACACATTTTCAAGACCAATATCGTTCGGGCATAAACCATTAGTTATATTTTCCCAAAGTGAAAGGTGATCATCAGATATAATCCATAGCGCGTCAACTACTTTTTGATGGCGTTCGTTTTTCATTTCAACACTCCTCAACAATCATTATTACAAAACAATAATTCTCCATTTTAAGGCGTACAAGCCATCAACCCATACATTACCCTTCGGATGTTATTAACTTCGCTTGTACGCCTAATTATGCTAATTTAAATAGCCTTTATTTCTTACCACTCAACACTGGATACACTGTAACCTCAACATGTTCATTATTTTTAGTCAGTGCCGTGAATCTAGCACCATTTATCTTTACCACCTGTTTGTCATCAACCCACGCAATTTTATTTAAAGAATCACAAGTTCCTTTTATTAAATTATCAAGGTCGATTAATCTGCCACCAAATAAGTAATAATCAACTTTTATTCCTACATCGCCCTGCAACGGCTCCGAAAAGCATTTATTAGCCTTATAACCTACCAACTCTTTGTAAGCCAAATACTTCTGCGCTTGCGGATCGGTGAATTTTGTTCTTTGTGTCATTCTTACTGCGCCCATTGGTCTGCCCTGCACTGTAAATTTAATCATCATCACTAACCTCCACTACCCCTAAAGCGGCATCTAGTTTATATGCGATAACATTCCACTCGGTATAAAGATTTTCATCTTGGGGAATAACATGTTTATGTACATCCCCACGGATTAGTGTTATTTCACGCTCTGTTAGATCAACTAGCATCGTTGCCACCATCCTCCCTCTCTCTATACCAATCCGACACACCGGTTTCAAACGTCTCACACTTACCATTCCCGTCAATCACCATGCGTTTTTCAGTCATGTTTTTGGTGCAACAATCTTCCCAGTAAAACTTGCACTTACCATTCATACACATCAAGTTAATTGCCATCGTTTTTACCTCCATACGTCAATTCTAAGCCCCAACCCATACATTCATACTCTTGTACCATTTAAAACTCACCTAGCCCCAATTCTGCTAACCTCATACGATTTTAATATACTATATTACATACCATTTAATATTTGAAAATAATTATTGTTTGCGAGTGGGTGTGAGATTGCCTAAAAAGGTACTTATCGTTTCTTATTTTCTATTTATTGAATCTTCACAGCTAAATCCATTAGGATAACGCTTATTCAACTTTTCAATGTTATAATCCATGATGCCTTGCAATGTCATATGGTTTTCTGTGGCTATTCCGGCTACATACCACAATACATCGCCTAGCTCTTTGGATAATTCATCAACATCTAATCCATGTCCGTGATAAACATGTTTCTTTAGCAAGTCGACAACCTCACCAGCTTCACCAGCTAAACCCATTGATAGCATTGATATTTTTTCTTTGTATGTCATTTCACATTTAAGCGTTCTGCTTGCCAATTTTTGATAATTGTTTGCGTTGGATTCATTTTTGCGCAATTGTTTTAACTCAAGTAACAAATCCCTAAACAATCTATTTCCGTTACTTTCATCCATTGTCACGCATACCGACATATTCATTCTAAAACTGAAATGTTCAATTGCTTTGTCTAGTTCATTTTCATTATTTTGCATTTTCATCATCCTTTTTGAGTGCTTCTCTAGCGATATCTCCCTCGTTATCGTATGTATAACTTTTTCCATCCCAACGCATGTTTTGCCCATCCTTGCTTGATTTTTCAATTGGCGTACGATGGAGATTCAATATTCTTTCTAACGCCTCCCGCAAGACTCGCTCCTTGTCCTGTATTTGTTTTAATTCAATCACTAAACGCTCAACATCTAAAAAAGATCCACACCTTTGACATTTTTTATTTTCTTCTTGCACCTGTTGAAGCTCCTCCCTCAACTCTTTAACCGTCATACAGCTATCTTGTGGGCAATACTGGTTAGGTTGGTTTTCTGGGTCTGACATGATTTGTTTAAGTGATAAATAATCTTGTCCTTTTTTAGTATCCATCGCCACTGTCTCCCAAAGATCCGCTGGTAGTGGCGACCAATGAGTATATAAATTTTCATCAAAATTACAATCTATACAAGATCCAACATCCGGTGCTTCACATATGGGCAATTGCCACAACAAAACATCACCATGATCTTCATGTAAGTCTTCAATTGGTCTAAGGGTACTAACAGATTTACCTATCTCAGCATACTTTTCTTGCTGTTCTAATTGCGCTTTGAGAGAATTATTTTCTATTTCAACTAGTTCTACGGCATCAGCTAATTTATAACCGTTTTTCACATATTCATCGGTTATATTTGCAAACTCTGTATTTTTAGTTTGCTGTTCGATTATTATTTTTGTTTGCTGTTCTAACAATGCAATCAAAGAATCACTATTTAGCTGAATAATTCCTTCATGATCTACGACGATACAACCACCATAGGTTTTTAATAATTCCGCTGCCTGTTTTACGTTCATCATCATTTCTCCTTTTTAAATCGTATTTACAGTTATTTGGGGTGGAACTGTAGGTGTGATTGGGGTTTTTACTGATAGCCATATTCGACCTGCGCTATCATTCCATGATTCAACGTTCCTACTGACACGATTCCTAACCTCTGGAATTCGCGTTCAACCAATTCTTTATCAGCAATTATCTTTAGTTCACCGTAATGGCTAACTATCTTTGATGGTGGGTTATGCTTGTAATATTTAAGATCGGCTATTGTAAATACCTTGCGCTGCTCAGGTACTTTAGTTATAGGGACCGTTTTAGTGTGAGATTTTTGAGCATGTCTGATATGTGGTTTCAGCCCACGGGCAATTCGCCATGAGGTATAGGCGTGTGATGATATTTCTAATACCTCACCTGCTTCAATATCAGTCAATCCTTTGTTATATAGCTCCATCCTGCGTTCGTGTTCAATCTCTGGTAAACATCTGCTATTAGTAACAATCTCGCCATTCATGCGCTTTTCAAGCCTAATTGCCGTGTCATGCCGTTTAAAGAATCCATTGATTGCTTGAAAACTCTTTCCTAATTTATTTACAATTTCTTGGTATGTATACTTTTCTTGCCTCATTTGTAAGGCTAGTTCTTTTTCAGTGTCTTGCCATTCAGTCCATTTCTTGCCCATATTTACTCTCCCTTCTGGCATCTCGCCATCTCTTCTTTTATGTTTTAATCTTCTTCCGAAACAATATCATCACGAACCATAAGCAATAAATCTACAATCTTACGTATTCTTTCAGCTTTTTCATTTTTCCCATTGTGATAGGATTTATGGCAGCAAGGGCATAGCCACAATACTTTTAACTTTTCAAGATAATTATTATGATGCGCTTCTACTCTTCCATTGCTACCACATATTTGACAGGTGTTAGATCTAACCATTATCCCGTTCTTTATTGCCCTAGTTATCGCATTATGGCAAGCTTGGTACCCTTCAACTTCATGTCTTCGCTTATTACTGATTGCGATTGATTTCGCTTTTCGTTGTGGTGTTTTACTTCTTTCGCGATCGTATTCCCTAATTTCTTTAATATTTTCTTCCCGATGATTGCTAACTCTTGATTTTACACATTCTTTGCATTTATTTAGATGGCCATCACCCATTTCCTTATGCTTATAATAATTTTCAATCGGTAAATCTTCGCCACATTCACGACAAATTTTAGTTTTCATCTTTTTATCTTTCGCCTGTTTAGTACCCTCCATGACTAGGCGCATCATAGAGGTTTAGTTAAAAGGAATTTCTTCTTCAGGGAAAACTTCCGTGCCAAAACTAGATACATCATAACCGCCTGCCATATTCTTACCCGGTGCATCAGCTTTAGGAGTTGTTTGTTGTCCGTCTTTTTTAGTGTCCAAAAACTCGATGTTCTGGGCTATAATTTCAGCAGCACGCCGCTTCTGACCATCTTTATCTTCATAATCACGAATTTGCAATCTACCTTCGACTAGTACCCTGCGCCCCTTAGTAAGATTATTTCCGCAGACTTCAGCCAGCTTGTCCCATACGACTACAGGGATAAAATCTGCACGTTTGTTGTCACCAAACCCACTGTCTACTGCTACACTGAATGATGCTACCGCTTTTCCTGCTTGGGTGTATCTTACTTCTGGATCACGGGTTAATCTGCCGACTACAATTACTTTATTCATATTATCTACCGCCCTTTTATCTAATTATTTTTATGGCATTGTGCCATCTCTTTACTTACATATCCCGTCTTGCTGTTCATCCAGTGTTTTGTGGTCCATCCCTGCGTAACACATTGATTTCTGCCCATCCTGCAAGCACTGCACCGTTCCATTGCTTCCATACCCTCAATTAGTTCTGAATAGTTTTTTCTGACCATTTCAGCGCTTATGTCAGGGAAATGCACTCTAGCGTACTGGTGAAGTTTGGTTATATCTACGCTTGCCATATATTCAGCTGCTCTGCCATCGTGGACAAACTTCAATGCTCTTGCTGATATCTCGTAATCTCTTTTCACATCCCATGGTAGTTGTTTAGGCTTGGTTTGTTCCTCATATGCCAAATCCTTAATAGCATCTTTTATGTCAGATACAGTAGGAAACTTCTTGCAAAAACTAATACATAATCTTACTGCGGTTTCCATTAGATCATCTTGATATTTTTGAAACTCACCCATCCAAAGAACACCTTTAGCTTTTATGTCTTCACCGTAGTTGGGGTAGTTCGCAGAACACATCATCAGAAGTTTTTTGCACATTACACCTGTCATAGTCTTCCATCATCCTTCCGAACTCGTCCAATTGCTGTTCTCTTTTTGACATTTTAGGTTTGTTGGTAAATAAATCCGTCTGCGCTTCTTCGACTACATCCGTCCACCGTTCGCCATTTAACCATGTTGCAGGATATGGTATAAACTGACCACCATTTTTTACCCAATCAACACATTTTATTGATCTCTGTAATCCGTCCATAATAGCGATCAACAAATCATCAGTAAGTTTGATTTTATTCCACGCTTTTAGTGCATCATTTTTTGATTTCTTTTTAGGGTAAGCTGACCAAAAAGATTCAAATTCAGAAGTATATATATTAGTCTTTACCGTCTTTACCGTCTTAGCTTTCTTATTACCTTCTTTATTAGTGGTTAGATGCTGGTTAGATGCTGGTTGATTGCTGGTTAGATGCTGGTTATCAGGTGGTTGATGTGCTGGTTCGCCTACATCATCAACCCCTTGTTCTTCGTGGGTTTGTTGCTGGTTAGTCTGCTGGTTGAAATTTTCGTAGTTTACAATTAAAAATATTGTAAACTTAGAAGTTGTTGAGAGGTTAACAATCATTTCTTCTCTTAATAGCTTCTTTATTAAGGTTCTAAGTTTCTGTTCGCTGACCCCTGTATCCTCATTCCACTTCTTTCTGCCGAACAAAAATTCGCCCCGATTTAAGGTGTAATTTACGTTTTGATATAGTCCTTTTTTAGGTTCCGCTAGATATCTCGCTCGAGACAACATAGTTACCCAAACTTTAAAATAATCAGAATCGGAATATATCCAATGTTTTAATATGCCGCGGTGTATTGGGATACTGTCTTGCATTTCACCACCTCATTTTTATTTACTCAACCAATGATTACACCCGGGATCTTTATCTTGAACACTCATAGCAACAACCTCGCCATCTTTTTTGCCTTTTAGATAGCAAATTACTTTCTTGACTGCTCTATATGTTTCTGAATCTGGATGTACGCAATTGCCGCATTTGCGGTCTTGAAGTTTTGTGAAGGCCATTATAAAATCCCCCTTTCTGATATCTCACCCAAATACTGCTGCATAGTGCAATAAATATTTACACCGCTATGTACAGGGCTAACGAAATCAGTAGTCACGCCATATTTGCTTTCAATGCGTTTAATCCACTTTAAAAATTTAACAGGACTATAATTTGTCATATATTTTTTAGTTATCACATCAAACAATGAAGCGTTTTCAATCATCAAAGATAATTTTGCGCTGCCGCTTCTGATTAGTTCTCTTTCAAGCCTTGCACCATCATCTTTAGTAAGATTGCCAACCAGTTCATCCAAATTTGCTTTACGTTCAATCGCTATTTTTTTATCAAAATAAACGTCTTGTATAATACCCAATACAGGGAATCTAGGAACGTAAAAGCTAAAATCCGCATAATCCAATTTCATGGACTCATATCTAATATTTTCGCGATCAAAATAATTAGTGATGTGGTTTACTTTTTTCTCTCTTGTGTCGATTAAAATAACTAGGCTATCAGTTATTTTTTTAATTTCAGAGGGTGAATAAATTCTTTTTACTAACATCTTTGATTACCGATAGTAGACCAATGTACAATATGCTTTAGTTTTTTTTTAGAAATGCAATAATCACAAGTATTACATGGTATGGGCTTTTCTAATCCGCTTTTCACTGCCAATATCCTTGGCATATTGATTTCAACTTCTCTTAGTTTTTCAGTAAAAACATTAACGTCTTCCTGTACGTTAGGGTTAAACAGGCTTATTATCTCTTTATCTACTGGTGTCTCTTTGGATACTGCAAGCATGACTGCTTCTTTCCATGATTCACGCCCACGGGCCAGTCTTTCAATCTCAGCATATACAGCAGCATTTCGGATATAATTCCATTTTTGTATAAAGTTAACTTGTTCGTTCTTATCTGTAATTTCGTTGTAAATCCAAGATAATTCTTTGATGCTTCGAGTAGTTTTAATTTCTACCCATTTCTTTTCATCATCACGATCAAGCATTATCTTCCATGGGGTGCCAAACATTTCAGCGGTCAAAATAACTTCTGATTCCCCTTGTGATAGAACAAACATTGAAAAAGAATCTTGCTTAATTGCATCAATCATTTTTTGTCCTATTTCATATTTGGCGTACATTTTACCGTTTTTTTGATAAAGAGTATCTTTATTAAGTTCCTTAAATTCTTCAAGTTTGTTATCGTTCCAGGCATGTACATAAGAGCCGATCAAAAAGGCATCCTTATTACTATCCTCACACTCGCCTGACAACATAGCCATTGCTTTAGAATCGCATTCAATAAAGCTGCTGTATTGGGAGTTTGACATATATGCCAAACTCGCTTCCCGGCTAAAGTAATTTTCAGATGTTAATATCATGATTTTGCACCTTCTTTAAGTGCTTCTTGTCTTAAATATTCTTGAAATTCATCTTCAGTAGGTGAATCAACCTGTACTTTTTCAATGTCGATAGTGTTATTATCTGCATAATCAAATTCTGGTTCGCCACTGACATTCTCTCTAACCACTGCCTGATCTGCTAGTACGGCAGTCTGCATATCAATGCTCATAATTCCCCATTTACTAATCAATAACTTAAGTACTGTTTTAAGGGCCATCGCATCAAAATCCGTAGTCCATTTGCTTTTATTTCTCACAAAATCTTTACTACTTTTATAAGTTTGGCTATATTTTTTGGCGTGTTTTTCGACTTCTTCATAAGTCATATATAAATATTTTTCAAAACCGTTAACCATTTTTAAATAAGCACAATAGCCAATGATTTTATCTGATGCTTTCTTGTCGTAATCAAAAACAATCTGACCAGTAACGCGATTTCTAGATACTAATTCACCTTCATATACCTCTGCGCAGTTTAAAGCTTCATACTGTGCCGTTCTCATAGCTAACTGTACATATCCCTTATACATCATCTGGAAAGTTGCATCTTTGCCGTATGGGACAATTGCCGCGAATCCTAAATTAGGATTAATTGGTAGATCTAATGTTGCTGCAATACTAGCTGCCGAAAGAATTGTTTTAGCATCGCATTGCTGCAATTGTTGATTGCCGTTAGTAATAGTCATTATTGACGACATAAACCCTGCCGATTTCTTACCTAACATATCTTCAAATCGTTTCTTTACACTCACATTAGCCAGTAAACTTTGTAAAGCTGGTATCGTTGCTAAATCAGCCATTATCTTTCACCCCTAGTTTCTATTTTTAAATCTCCATCAGTAACTAATGTCACAAAAAATTGGCATTCACTATCTTCTTCAATTTGGGTTAAAAATTCTTTACGAACAGTTTCATCTAGACATTCAAGTTTATCAATACAAATTAATTTCAAAGGATTATTTTTAGCGTAAACCCTTGCAATATCAAGACATACACGCACTTGCTTACTAGTAGAAAGATTTTTAATAGGCAGCCCGTTCAACGTGATAAGATTATCCGAATTAATACCAATCCCATCAAAAGGCAATTCAATAGTTTTTAATAATTCAGCAGGTTTTTCACGGCAATATTGGACAAAATTATCGTATTCTTGCGCTATCAATTCATTGTTTTCTAGCCGTTTCATGATCCCTTGTAACTCTTTGGCTAGTCCTAAATGTTGTTTCATCGTCTCAACGTGTTTACAATTAAATTCCATTGGTTCTGTGTAAATTGCAGGTTTTTCACTTAAATATTTTTCAGCTTTAGTCTTGGTATCTTGTTTTTCGTCAACTTCTCTTTTTTTATCATTATTGATTGCTTCCAATTTAGCAGCGTTTTCCCGGTCAATGGCATCTTCTTTTCCAACAAGACCCATTGAGTCAATATTTTTAAGTTCGGTTTGTTTGGCGGTCTTGTTATTATTTAAAACCTCAATATTTTTTTCAATACTTCTAATCTGTTCCTGGCATGACTCAATGTTTGCATCAATATCGGATATTTCAGCCTGAATAATACCTTTTTCGCTTTCAATATCCTTGCGAACTTTCGACATTTTAAATTCTTTAAATTCCTGCAATTCTTTTTCTTTCAGCAAATATTTATTGTTAATTTGTTCAATTATTGACTCATGATCATCAATGATTTTTTGGGCTTTATCACGGTAAACATTAACTTTTTCAGCAGCCCTTAATTCATCATATAATTTGCTTAGTTCAATATTCTCCCAATCTGCTATTTGATAGTTATCAGGCAGGCGTTTTGCCACTGCTACTGATTCATTACTAGTGGCCTTAACCGCACTATTAGCTTCACGTCTTGCATCGTACCAATACTTTTCCAAGTCCTTAATGATCTGTAGGCCATGTTTGCTATAATCAACTGGCGGAACAATACCGAATTTTTCTTTTGCTTCTTCTTCTGTATAAGATATAGGCATAAGTCCAAGCAAAATATCCGTCTGTTCAGTATCTTTTTTAGTCATTAAATCAACCGGATTAAAGGCAAATACATCAGCCTTTTTCTTGCCTTTTTGACCGAACAAATTCTTAAGATAAGATTCAGGTGCTTTTTCTGGTATTCCACCAACCGTAACTTTTGAATTACTTGATTCTACGCCTGATTCATCACAGCTTATCGTTCTTTCGACTTTCATCCCATCATCAGTATCTAACTCTATGTAAGCCTTATCTGATCCGCTACGTACAAATTTAGCCCTACGTTCAGAGTTATATAAAACTTTTTCAATCGTTTCCAAAATAGAAGTTTTCCCGCGCTCATTTCCACCACTAATAACTGTTATTTGACCAGGGTTAAAGGCCAATTCTTCTATCCCAAGACAGTTTTTAATTACCAATCTTTTTATTTTTGACATTTAATACAACCCCTTTACCGAAATTATAATTACCTCGCCCTTACCAACTAACGGTTCCTTTTGCCCTGGTGCGGATACTACCCAAACACCACTAGCCCGTTCGTTGACCACGACATTGATGTCGGTATCAAACGGCTCTCTGCTCCGTAATTCCTCAACCAAATCCCTAGTGCAAATATCGCTTAACTCACACATAATATCTCCCCTTTCCCTTAAATACTTTTGATTTATGACTCACAACCTCGCCCATATTCCACTTAGGATCATTGGCTACCCATTTACCATTTACCATGCGCCAGCCGTCTTTACGGTATGTTTTAGGCTTGTCTGCAAGTTTGCATACGATGGGTTTTAATTCAGACATCACTTACACCTCCGCATCTCATAATTTAAAATGTCTTGAAACGATTCAAGTGGGGTTTTAGTACATTCAACCCTTGCAGGTGCT
>Ga0224518_1000012_pt1 | contig 55268 bp, 50 predicted proteins | sample IRBST25metaG_FD_179891 | JGI IMG/M metagenome (GOLD analysis project Ga0224518, IMG submission 179891) | Peat soil microbial communities from Stordalen Mire, Sweden - IR.B.S.T-25 | ecosystem: Environmental > Terrestrial > Soil > Wetlands > Peat | place: Sweden: Norrbotten County, Stordalen Mire...
ACTATTCCGTGACTGGGCACAAAACTGACAGTTGTTTTTACACTTTTCCCCCAGCATGATATAAGCCGTGGTAGGTAAAGCATCTGCCTTAATTTTCTTTTTCCCAATGACGCAGGCTGTTCCTGCAGAAATTTTCCAAAGGTTCATAATACGCAGCACTCCTCTTGACGCACGATTGACATGCCTAATTCTTTTGCCAGTGCTACGGCTTTAGGTGTAGGATTTACAATGGTATCCATGCCAATTTTAACTGCCCATTGATCAATTTCACTACGATAACGCCCACCTGGACGCATACAACCTAAGTGAATGGGTATCGATGGACAAACCTGGCGAGCCCATGTTAATAATTTTACTACTTCTTCCATCTGAGGTGGCAAACACTCCGCATATCTCGTCCCTCGCGTTGGCGTAAAGATAATAAAAGTTAATGCATCTACTCCAATTTCTTGCAAAAGTTCCACAGCGCGATATTCGCCCCTAATTTCGCCACCGTGTAAACCAATGCAAATATGCGGCATGACTTTAACCTGCTGACGTAACGCTGTATAACACTGAACGTAGTCATTGACGGTGCGATGAATACCAAAAACTTCATTAATAGTCTCATCATCCCCGACAAAATCAAAGGAAACACAGTCTGCGATCTTCGCGATCTCGCCGATTTCAGCCCCCTCAATCAATCCTACATGAAGATTATAACGTCGTCCTTGCTTTAGAGATTCCAGTTCAGCAATATGCGCGCCTATAGGAACGGTCCCGTTAGCTTGGCAGCCGCCACTAATCAAAAAGCTAGTGGCGCTGCTAGTCTGCATGGCGGAAATTGGCAACATTTGTTTCAGATAATGACCGCCACAGTGAGCACAATCTTGTTCACATTCATTACCGGTAACGCTGATGGATTTTGTATTTTGTGGATATGCGAAACAAATTACCTTTGCCATTTTACAACCGGTTTACGAGCCGCCATGGTCTCATCTAAACGACCAACGATGGTAGTGTGGGGGGCGCTCTTAATTTGGGTGGAATCCACCTTAGCCTCTTGGGCAATCTTCTTCATAACTGCAATAAACCCGTCTAAGGTCTCCTTGCTTTCAGTATCCGATGGTTCGATCATTAGGGCTTCTTCCACAATCATTGGGAAATAAATGGTAGGTGGATGATAGCCATAATCTAGAAGTCTCTTAGCAATGTCCAAGGTCCGAATCCCATATTGGGTTTGCTTCTTGGATGTTAAGATACACTCATGCATGCAAAAGCGGGTAAAGGGTGCATAATAATCCTCGCGTAGCTGGCTTAAACAATAATTGGCATTCAGTACCGCATCTTGGCTAGCTTGACGCAATCCATCTGGTCCTAAGGCCCGAATATACGCATAGGCGCGGACAATTACGCTAAAATTACCATAAAAAGCATGTACTTTGCCAATTGACTGTGGACGATTATGGTCTAGCCCATATTTACTGCCATCAAAGGTTATAATCGGCGTTGGTAAGAATGGCATAAGGCTACTCTTTACACCAACTGGCCCTGATCCTGGACCGCCACCACCATGTGGAGTGCCAAAGGTTTTATGTAAGTTAAGATGGACGACATCAAAGCCCATGTCGCCAGGTCTAACAATCCCCATAATGGCATTGGTATTTGCTCCATCATAATACAGCAAACCACCTGCATCATGAACAATGCTGGCAATTTCTTTAATCTGGGTTTCAAACAAGCCCAAAGTACTAGGATTAGTCAACATGAAGGCAGCCGTATCCGGCCCTACTACAGCGCGGAGTGCATCTAAATTGATGGACCCATCTTCATTTGATTTTATTTCCACAATTTCCAGCCCGCATACAGCCGCCGACGCTGGGTTTGTGCCATGAGCCGAGTCAGGCACAATTACTTTGGTTCTTACTTCTCCCCGCTGACGATGATAGGCCCGAATGAGCTTGAGTCCAGTCAATTCACCATGAGCACCCGCCACGGGTTGCATGGTAATTCCATCCATACCGGAAATTTCGGCCAGATACTGTTCCATGTTATACAGTATTTCTAACGCTCCCTGTACGGTTTCAGGCTGTTGCAAAGGATGTAGCAGCGCAAAACCAGGATAGCGACAAATATCTTCATTCACTTTTGGATTATACTTCATCGTACACGATCCTAATGGATAAAAGCCTGAATCCACGCCAAAATTACGATTAGAGAGCTCTGTATAATGACGCATTAAATCAAGTTGACTAACCTGTGGTAGATCTGCAGGAACTTTTCGTAAAAATTCTTGGGGAATGAGAGATGCAATGTCTTCTTCCGGTACATCACAGTTAGGCAAATCTACGGCACAACGGCCTTCTTTCCCCATTTCAAAAATCAAAGATTTAGCCTTTCTCATACCATCGCCCCCAATTTCTTTACCAAGTTGCTAATATCTTCCTGTGTTCTATTTTCGGTTACACATAGTAACATACAATTTTCAAGTTCTGGATAATAGATGCCCAGATCCACACCACCAATAATTTTTTCTTTTAATAATTCTTCATTAATTTGAGCGACGGGTCTCGGACAGCGGATAATAAATTCCTTAAAATAAGTTGCGTTAAATACGGCAGTGAAGCCTGCTAGCTTGGTTACTTCACGGCATGCATAATGAGCCTTTTGTAGTGACAATTCAGCCACTTTACGTAAGCCTTCCTTGCCAACGGTACTCAAATATACAGCTGCCGTCAAAGCGCATAAGGCTTCATTAGAGCAAATATTGGAGGTTGCCTTTTCTCTGCGAATATGTTGTTCACGTGCCTGCAAGGTTAACACAAACCCACGGTTGCCATCATGGTCGACGGTCTGCCCTACAATGCGGCCTGGCATTTTACGCATTAGTTTTTCAGTAGTAGCAAAAAAACCTAAATATGGACCACCAAAGGCCGTCGCGAGGCCCATGGGCTGACCTTCTCCCACCACAATATCAGCACCAAGTACACCAGGTGCTTCTAAAAGACCTAGTGAAATCGGATCAACGGCTACAATCAATAGTGTTCCTTGGGCATGAGCAAGATCCGCAATTTTTTTCACATCTTCAATACACCCAAAAAAGTTAGGGGTTTGAATAATGACCGCTGCGATATTTTTACTCAAGCCCTGTGTAAGCTCTTGTAAATTCCCGGTGCCACCCTCATAGCCAATTTCTGTAATGGTATAACCTAAATCCCTACCGTAGGTACTGAGTACCGTGCGGTAATGAGGATGTACGGCGCTCAGCACCAATACTTCCTTGCGACCAGTGGCGCTGCACGCCATCATGGCCGCCTCTGCTAAAGCCGTACCACCGTCATACATGGAAGCATTAGAAACTGCCATGCCAGTTAACTGGCAGATCATACTTTGATATTCCCATAATGCCTGCAAGTATCCTTGGGATATCTCTGGCTGATATTGAGTATATGCCGTATAAAACTCAGAACGTCTAATTACATGATCAATCACACTTGGTATATAGTGATCATAAGACCCTGCCCCTAAAAAGCAGGTATATTCTTGCAAATTGGCATTATGAGAAGCCAACTTCTGCAAAGAAGTTACCAGTTCTAATTCTGACATAGCAGCTGGCAGCTCTAAGGGACGATTAAATAATAGCTGAGCTGGAATGTCTTTAAACAATTCTTCCACTTTGCCTACCCCAATGGCAGACAACATCGCTTCTCGATCTTCTTGGGTATGAGGCAAATAGCTCCACGCCATTTTAATGACCTCCCTCGGCGATTAGCTTTTCATATTCATCACTACTCAGTAATTCACCAAGCTCAGCTGAATCAGCGATTTCAATGACCACTAGCCAGCCTTCGCCGTATGGATCTTCATTCATAATTTCTGGTGTATCAGCAAGGGCTTCATTGACTTCCACAATGACCCCACCAACAGGCGCATAAATATCAGAAACGGCTTTTACTGACTCTACTACTGAAAAACCAGCTCCAGCGGCAATGTTACTATCTACTTCAGGCACCTCAACAAACACTACATCTCCTAGTTGAGATTGCGCAAAATCAGTAATACCGATCCGTACACGATTCCCCTCAATTTTTACCCATTCATGGTCACGTGAATATTTTAATTCTGTTGGCGTTTTCATAATTATTTCCCCTCTCTTTTATAAAATGGTTTAGCAATAACCTGAGCAGCTACATTCTTACCTCGAATCTCTATATCAAATTGCTGTCCTACTTTGGCAAACTCCACTTCCACTAATCCCAGACCAATATTCTTATCCAAACTTGGTGAATAACTGCCTGTAGTTACTGTGCCAATCCGCCTGCCATCAGCCATAATCGGATATTCAGCCCGAGCAATACCACGCCCTGTTACGACAAACCCTGCAACCCTACGTTTTACACCATTTTTCTTTTGCTCTGCCAGCGCAGCATAGCCATTAAAATCACCCTTATCCAATTTTACAAACATACCAATCCCTGCTTCAAGGGGTGAAATATCCTTGGATAACTCATGTCCATATAACGGCAAACAAGCTTCAAAGCGTAATGTATCTCTACAGCCCAAACCTGCTGGTAATAATCCATGATCCTTACCGGCCATCATGATAGACTCCCACAGAGCAGCAGCATCCTCAGGGCGACAGTAAATTTCAAAACCATCTTCCCCTGTATAGCCAGTTCTCGATACCAATGTTTCCTTGCCTGCCACCATTACTTTGGGCAAAAACCAATAATATTCTAATTCAGCTAAATTAGTATCGGTCAATTGGCTCAAGATGGTCTCAGCTAAAGGACCTTGCAAGGCTAATTGTGCTGTATTATCTGACAGATTAGTGAGTTCTATACTAAAATTCTTTTTGTTCTCCTGCATCCACAGCCAATCTTTATCAATATTGGCGGCATTAATAACTAATAAGTATTCTTCAGCACCTTGCCGGTAGATAAGTAAATCATCGACAACCCCACCATCTTGGTAGCACATGGGAGAATACTGTATTTTGTGATCTACAAGGCGGGAGATATCATTAGTGACCAAATTTTGTACAAAGGTAAAGGCATCAGGGCCTTTCACAAGTACCTCACCCATATGCGAAACATCAAATAAACCCGCTTTTTCCCGAACTGCCCGGTGTTCTTCTAAAACCCCACTATACTGCACTGGAAGTAACCAACCTCCAAATTCAACAATCCTACCACCATAGCGTAGATGAGTTTCATATAGAGGTGTCTGCTTTGCTGTTGTCATAATTCCTCTCCTCTTCCTTGTTATTTTTGGTTAAAAATAAAGACAGAGACGCAGGCGGACGAATCCACCTTTGTCTCTGTCTGTTGTACCTGAGAGTTTTGCCTACATCGGCTCCCCATCGGTGACGCTCTTACTAAGAGTGTACTCTCCAGAGTATAGTCCGGTTACGGTCCTTTTTGCCTGAGAGTTTGACAAAGTTCTTGCTCCTTCGGCGCCGCACCTAGCGATCTCTCCTGTAACCATCATCCTAAAATTTATTCATTTTTTTACTATATCAAAAATATTCTAACAAATTAATTAATTTATGTCAATAGTGATGCATCTTACATACAGGTTTTGCACTCTATCCAAATAAGTTGAACTAACGATTCTAAATCACAATCGTCAGGAATGGATTTCCCAGATTTTTTCTACATCATCCGGTCTAGCAATCCCTCTTCCCATCGCCTTAGCAATCCCAGCTATACGTTCTACCAACGCAACATTAGTCGCCAAGACACCTTTACGATAATAGATATTATCTTCAATACCAACACGAACATGTCCTCCAAGAGCCATTGCCATAACGGATAAATTTACATGCTCAGGCCCAATTACCGATACGCTCCACACTGCAGCTGGTGGTAAACTTTCATATAAGAAAAATAAATTCTTAGGAGTTGCAGGTAGTGATCCCTTCACTCCTAATACAAAGTTAAAGAGTAAAGGTGCTTTCAGCAATCCTTCCTGTTGCAAACGAATTGCATTATGAATCATCGCTACATCAAACACTTCGATTTCTGGCTTAATCTGTTTATCTAACATGGTTTTTGCTAAATACTCTACCAGTTGTGGTTCATTGGCATTGATACTTGCGGGAAAATTGGAAGATCCCGTCGCTAAGCTACCAGAAAGCGGCTGTAATTCTAGCCCCTCGGCTCTAGCTACCCCTGATTTCCCCCCACGGGCGCCAGTCGAAATTTGTTTGATAATGGGGCAACCAGCTTCATCAAGTAAACGTATGATTTCTGCAAAATATTTTACCTCACAAGTTGGTGTACCTTCACCATCCCGAGCATGAAGGTGGGCAACAGCCGCCCCCTTCTCATAACAAGCCAGCAGATCTTGAACAATCTCTGCTGGCGCCACTGGAACATGAGGAGTCATGGCTTTGGTTGGTACATTACCAGTGGGTGCAATTGTAATGATTAGTTTTTCCATACTACTTCACCTCGTATTTCATATTATTTAAGTGCTTTCTCGAATTCAGTAAACCCTCTCATGAGCCCTGTCACTAATTCATCTGCTTGGTCTTTCGTGATGATCAGCGGCGGCGCCACTAAAAACTGATCCCCATTAATTCCATCAGCATTACCAGTGCCAGGATATACGATAATACCCTGTTTCACTAGAGTTTGTGTAATTGCTCCAGCCATCCCCTTTGCTACAGGGTAAGGTTCCTTAGTGACCTTATCTTTAACGATTTCTACGCCAAGCATCAGTCCTTTACCACGCACATCACCAACGAAGGAAAATGGTAATAACTTTTCCTGCATTTGCGCCAGCAAATATTCGCCAACTCTGCGGCAATTTTCTACAATCTGATCCTTAAGTAATACCTTGATGACCGACAAGGCCACTGCTGCCGACAGAGGATTACCGCCATAGGTATGTCCGTGAACAAATACCCCTGAACCATTTTTGAAGGTATCATAAATTTGTTGCGATGCAATTACCGCGCCGAGAGGGGAATACCCAGCACTCATACCTTTGGCAGCACAAATAATATCAGGCACTACGCCAAAATCATCGATTGCAAACATGGGGCCTGTTCGACCAAACCCTGCCATTACCTCATCATCAATCATTAAAATATCATATTGATTACAAATTTGACGGATAATTTTGCTATAATTTTTATGGGGTACAATGGCACCACAAGCAGCACCACCTACGGTTTCACTAATAAATGCTGCCACCGAATCAGCACCCTCTACCTTAAGACAACGTTCCAGATCATGGGCGCAATCCACTTCACAATTTTCTGCTGTTTTATTAAAGGGACAGCGATAACAGTAGGCCGGTGCAATATGGGGAAAATTCAGCATTAACGGCGTATATTTTTTACGACGACCATCACCAGTCATGGACAGCGCCCCAATTGTATTACCGTGAAAACTCTTCCACCTCGAAATAATTCGATATTTAGAACTCTGCCCATCACGCTCTATATAATATTGACGAGCCATTTTCAGTGCCGCTTCTGTCGCTTCTGAACCGCCCGACACTAAATACAACTTATTTAACGAACCTGGTGCCAACTCCGCTACCAAGTCAGCTAATTCTTCAATTGGCTGACTTGTCCAGCGGGATAAATGGCTGAATGCCACTTTACTTGCTTGCTTCATCATGGCCTCAAGAACTACTGGATGAGCATGGCCTAAATTAGACACAGCAGCACCAGAAGCAGCATCCATGTACCGATTACCCTCGTTATCATACAGATAAATCCCTTCGCCCCGTTCTACTTCCATTAGTTTTTTGTTCACAGCACGATAAAATACATTCGTCACTTTTCTTTCAACCCTTTCATTTATAGTTCTATTGTTTCTATGACAACATTGATATTAATTCTGTAAAAAATCTTATATCGACTTATGTTTGTCCATAGTATATCATGTAGTTACAACAGTAAATAATGATTATTTTATATGGTTTCAATCATTATTTTATATGATTCTGATGAGGTGAAGGTATGGAATTGCGGCAATTACAAATATTCTGCGCAGCTGCACAAACTCTTAATTTTACCAAAGCGGGTTTGAAATTAGGTTATGCGCAATCCAACGTTACAGGGCAAATTAAGCAACTTGAAGATGAATTACAAGTAAAGTTATTTGATCGGTTAGGCCGAGGAATTCAATTAACTACTGACGGCAAAAATTTCTTACAAAACGCTGAAAAAATAGTACTACTGTGTAATCGAGCGAAGGAAGAATTTTCGCCCCATGTATACCGGGGCACCATCAACATTGGTGCCGCAGAAACACTGTGCGTCTATCGTCTGCCTAAAATTTTAACAACCTATCGCAAACTATATCCCTTAGTGGAAATTAGCGTACAAACAGAAAGCTCTGAAAAAATTTTTGAATTACTTAGAAGCAATGTGATTGATGTAGCCTGCGTGTTAACCGATAACATTACAGCTCCTGATTTGATCGTACGAACCCTCCATGAAGAATCTATGGCCATGGTCGTTCACCCTCTTCATAATCTAGCCCAACAGAAACAAATTAAACCCCTTAATTTATCCAATCAAAACTTTATTCTCACCTCATCTGGTTGCGGTTATCGCCCCTTACTTCTCTCGATGCTAAAAAAACAGGAGATAAAAGCTGGCTCAATCATGGAACTTTCCAGCGTTGGAGCCATAAAAGAATGTACAATCTGTGGGTTAGGAATTGCCTTTTTGCCAAAAATAGCAATCCAAGATGAATTAGAACGCGGAAAACTAATCGAAATAGATTGGCGCGGACCTTCTTTTGATGTAAAAACCCAACTTATCTATCATCATGAAAAATGGATCACGCCGGCAGTACGAGGATTTTTAGAGCTCTGTAATTGTCTATAGATTAATCATTTTACTTCCTCGCGCCTTTTACTGTAGGTTGCATTAATAAACATACTATTTGCAGCAGCAACAAAAAATAGTTACCGCCCACATACGGCGATAACTATTTTTCTATATGCCTACACTACAACATAATTTACTATTCGAAAATAATTTTTTATTACTATCTTCATGAGTAACCTTTATATTGACAACGTTTGGGATAACTTGTACATCTCTTGATCAAATATTTTTCGCTTGCTAAGAGCTTCCACAATATCGATATCAATCAATTGGTTGTCTTTTATACCAATTGCACGGTTAGATTTTCCTTCAATAAACAAGCTGACAGCCTTAGCGCCCATTCTACTTGCTAAAATTCGATCAACTGCTGTAGGAATGCCACCGCGTTGCAGATATCCAAGTACCGTAACCCTTGATTCAATACCTGTGTTAATGAAGATTTCTTTTTGTAACTCTACCGCAGATTCTCGCCCTTCAGCTAGCATAATAATATTATGAGCTTTCCCACGCTTTTTGCCCTGCAAGATTTTTTCACAAATTTGCTGCACTTCATATTTTTCTTCTGGAACCAAAATACTTTCCGCACCCCCAGCAAGACCTGCATATAAAGCGATATCTCCACAACATCTGCCCATTACTTCGATAATAGTTACCTTTTCATGGGACATGGATGTATCTCGTATTTTACTAATTGCATCAAGCACCGTATTCACAGCTGTATCAAAACCAATTGTATAATCCGTATATGCTAAGTCATTGTCAATGGTACCTGGGATTCCCATAATTTTAATGTGGGTACGCCCCAACTTGTGAGCTCCCTGGAAAGAACCATCACCACCAATTACAATTAACCCTTCAATTTCATAATTTTCTAAAATATGAATTGCCTCATTAATACCAGCATCGGTTTTCAAGGCTTCGCATCTTGAAGTTTTAAGAATGGTTCCACCGCGATGGATAATATCGCCGACAGAAGCGATGTGCATTTCTTTGATTTCGCCATTTAGAAGACCAGTATAGCCTCGTTCAATTCCGACTACCTTAAGATTATGGTATTTAGCTGTTCGTACGATGGCCCGAATGGCTGCATTCATCCCTGGGGCATCTCCCCCACTAGTTAACACCCCAATTGTCCTCACGAATCAAGCTCCTTTTCTCACACTATTTTTTTTTCATATCCAAATTTAATAACTTCTACGTATAAGCGATGCTTCTCTATCGTACTTCAGATGTTACTTCTTTAATGCGTGCTATATATTGACTACTCTTTTTGCTGTATGATAAATATTTTCAGAGGTTAATCCATGCTTTGTTAATAATTCTTCAGGCGTCCCTGATTCGCCAAACTGGTCATTAACACCAATTTTTATCACCTGCACCGGACAGTAATTTGTTACTACATCACAAACAGCACTACCCAAACCACCAATAATAGAATGTTCCTCTACAGTTATAATGTGCTTGGTTTCTTGTGCTGCTTGAATAATAATTTCTTCATCAATCGGTTTGATGGTAGAAATATTGATTACTCGTGCATGAATTCCCGCTTTTTCTAATTGATCTGCCGCTTCTAGGCAGCGATGAGTCATCATACCCGTACCAATAATCGTGATATCCTCCCCTTTTTTCAGCAAGTTGCCTTTGCCAAAAGTAAAAGTATCGTTACTATCAAAAATATTTGGCACGCCTAGACGCCCCAATCGCAAATATACAGGTCCTTGCATATTTGCTGCTACTCGAATCGCTTGCCGCGCTTCAATATCATCTGCTGGTACAATAATACTCATATTGGGCAATGACCGCATAATGGCGATGTCCTCAATAGACTGGTGAGAGCCGCCATCTTCTCCTACTGTAAGTCCAGCATGAGTAGCTGCAATTTTTACATTTAAATTTGGATAGCAAATCGAATTACGAATTACCTCAAATGCTCTCCCTGTCGCAAAAACTGCAAACGTACTAGCAAAAGGGATTTTCCCAGTAGTAGCCAATCCAGCTGCCATTCCCATCAGATTTTGTTCAGCAATCCCCGCATTAATAAACCGTTCCGGGAATTTTTTAGCAAATCCTGCTGTTTTTGTTGATTTTGATAAATCTGCATCTAATACAACAATATTTTGATTTTCTCCCCCTAATTCGATTAATATATTTCCATAAGATTCTCTGGTAGCAATATTCATTATGTTTCCTCCTTATATACTAGGTACTGACTCGGCAACCTCAGGTAATTAACAAACACTAACAACAAATGTATTCAATCTATAAACTACCCATTGCTTTTCCTAACTCTTCAATAGCCCTCACTCTTTCCGCTTCAGAGGGTACTACACCATGCCAACCGACTTGATCTTCCATAAAAGAAACGCCTTTTCCTTTACTTGTTTTGGCAATTATCACAGTTGGTTGTCCCTTCGTCTGTTTTGCTATGGCAAATGCTGCTTCCATATCATTGAAACAGTGTCCGTTAATTTCAATGACTTTCCAGCCAAAACTTTCCCACTTTTCTTTTAAAGGATTGACCTTCATAACTTCATTATTAGTACCGTCAATTTGTAGACCATTATTGTCGATAATAGCGACTAGATTATCTAATTTGTAATGGCTGGCAGCCATGGCAGCTTCCCACACAATCCCCTCTTGTAGCTCCCCATCACCTAGCAGTGTATATACCCTATATGTTTTCTTATCCATCTTGCAGCCTAAACCAACACCAACAGCTGCCGAAAAGCCTTGCCCAAGAGAGCCTGTTGACATATCTACGCCCGGGACCTTTTTCATATCAGGATGTCCTTGCAGAAAACTGCCCATTTTTCTCAAATTCTTCAATTCATTAATGTTAAAAAAGCCCTTCATAGCAAGAGTACCATAAAGTACTGGTGCAGCATGTCCTTTACTTAGAATGAACCGATCTCGATTCGCATTATCCTTATCGTTACTATCAATATTCATTTCCTTAAAATATAAATAAATTAACAGCTCCGCTGCCGATAATGATCCTCCTGGATGTCCTGATCCCGATTCGGTCAACATATTTATGATATGCATTCTCAATTCATTGGCATATATTTTCATCACTTTCACAGACAATTCCCCCTATACATTTTTTATTATTTTAACAACCAGATTACTTAGCTTTTTTCCGATTCATAATCAGAAATAAACTGTATCCGCTGTGCATGCTTACCGCCATCGAAGGGTGTTATCATCCACTTCTTTACGATTTCTAATGCTATACCACTGCCAATGACTCTTTCGCCTATACACAATATATTCGAATCATTATGCGCTCGCGTAGCTTCTGCCGAAAACGTATCATGCACTAACGCTGCCCTAATACCTTTTACCTTATTCGCCATGATGGACATCCCGATTCCCGTTCCGCAAATTAGAATTCCCTTCAAATTTTGAGTAAGCGCTACTTTTTCCGCTACCACCCTTGCAATGGGACCATAATTGACACTTTCAGTAGAATAAGCCCCTACATCTTCTACTTCTATTTTTAACTCTTCTAAGAGTGAAATAATTTTTGTTTTAAGTGTAAATCCGGCATGATCACTGCCAATCATTATCTTCATGTTAAGAGTTCCTTTCTTATTTTTTTGTTAGCGGCTTTTTGCTATGGGCTGAAGTACTTAATAAGATTGATCTAACAAAGCTTTATGATTGCCAGTAAGGATTTGAATGGCATTGCTTGTTCCGATCCTCGTTGCACCGGCCTTCACAATGTTGACAGCATCTTCATAGGATCTTATGCCCCCAGCAGCTTTTACACCAAAATCATTACCAACAATAGACCTAAGTAAGATCACATCTTCAACTGTAGCACCGCCACCATTAAAGCCTGTGGCTGTTTTGACAAAATCAGCTTCCCCTTCCATAACTAAATTACAAGCAATAATTTTCTCTTCTCTAGTTAACAGGGAAGTCTCAATAATGACTTTGGTAATTAGACCTTGGGAAGCCTTCACAACTTCTTGTATATCATATTTTACGATACTATATTCCTTAGATTTTAAAGCTCCCAAATTGATCAGCATGTCTATTTCTCTCGCACCGTTTTTTATGGCATCCAATGTTTCTGCTACTTTTATTTTTGTAGTAGCACCCCCAAGGGAAAATCCAATCGGCACACCAACTTTTACATTATTTTCTTTTAATAAATCATTAGCATAAGAAACATATACCGGATTTACAAACACCGCTTTAAAGCCATATTGTAGCGTTTCTTTGCAAAAATCAGCAATATTTCTTTTAGTTGCAACCGGACTTAACAATGTATAATCGATAATGTCAACCAGATTGTCTTTATTCATAAAAGCCCCTACCTTCCCAGTTATTTATGCAATTCTAGTTATGAATAATAGATATTTGTAATCCTTTCAGCGACTTCTTCCAGAATCCCTATATCTTCTAAAAGTTGAAACACTCCAAACCTCTGCCGAATGTCCTTGGATACCAGCAAACTTAAACGGAATGATTCCCGATCAAGTTTGAGATCAGCTGGAGTAATATGAGAACCTGCGGCCTCCATCATTTGTCGATATTCAGTGGACGACGGCAAGGTTTTAAATACATTTTCTTTTAGTTCACCCCATTTATTTACAATATCCTGCGCTGTTTCTTCACGAGAAACCTCATCAAAATTAACATCTGCTACCTTTTGCTGGATGATCTGAGGCGCAATATTACCAAATAACTGTTTTATATTTTGCTCCCATTTTTCCCGTGTAAAAGACCTAAACTTCCCATCAGTATAAATTTTATCAATATCCACGGTTAATAAATACTGATAAACATGGATGATAATTTCAGTTGCTATCCCTACTAAATTGCCATGTAACTGTGTTTCTTGTCCACGCATAAGGGCCACCATCTCCCACGTATGAGCTAAACGGTGCTCTTCTCCTGAAGCTGGCCTAGAATTTCCGATCATTCCGATCCCCATACCCGATAAAACCAGGCCTTCAATGATACTGCGAATTGATTCTGATGTTCTTTCCATAATCCCAGAAGCACTACAAACGCACTGCTGAACAGCCTTTTCTACTAATGCGGCAGTAACTTCACAATAATATTCTTCATTAAGAATATTGGCTAGTTTCCATTCTGCTAGGGCACTATATTTCCCCACAATATCGCCAAATCCCGCATGAAGCATATGAAAAGGGGCTTCTTTCATGATGCTAATATCTGCAATAATACAGTATGGGTAAACGGCAGAATAAGTAACTTTAACCCCCTTAGTGATGAGAGGCGAAACCATGGAAGCGTACCCATCCATAGACGGCGCAGTACATACCACAATATAAGGAATCTTTGTTTCATAGCTCAAATAGCGAGCCAGATCATTTAGTGTCCCTGAACCAACGACGACAATGGCTGTGATCTTCGGATTCATAGCAGCTCTCAATTGCTCCACTGCATCTTCATCTGGATGAAGATGCAAATCAGGAAAAATTATTTTTTTTAAGAGAAATTCCTTGGCAAGTATCGATTCAACTTGCTTCCCCCCCACTTCATAGGTCTTATTATCTGCGATAAATAACAATGTACCACTCTGAAATGGTTTTAGATAATCTACCATATCTATAAGAATGTTATCACCAATACGGACACCGTCGATATTAATGCTATGAATTTTGCCACAAGAGCATGAAAAGTTTAAACCTGCCATCTCTTCTGGGCTTTTCTTTAACAAATCATTCATCCAAATGGCCACCTTGTATATTTATTTTGTTATTTTACTCCTCAAAATAATAGACTGCACCTAGTCCTTTACAATTGGTATATCTCTTGTAATGCATCCTTTACTTCTTTTAGGGATTGGAATACAAAATTGGGTTGTATTTTTGATCCTTGTAAATCTTGCAATTTAGTTTCCCCAGACAATACAAGAATTGTAAATGCATCATTTTCTTGTCCAATCGCAATATCTGTATACAATCGATCCCCTACAAAAGCAATCTCTTCCGCCTTAAGACCAGTTTGATTAAGAACATATTGTAACGTATGAAGAGACGGTTTCCCAAAATACTCTGGTTCCACTCCCGTAGACGCCGTAATCATTGCACAAATAGAACCACAATCTGGGATAAAACCATTCTTAATTGGGCAATTTAAATCTTGATGTACACCGAAAAAGACCGCACCCTTTCTAATGAAGTTACAAGCTTTTGAAACATTTTCATAGACTAAAGATGTGTCAAAACCCACCACAACAATATCAGGATCTTCTTCTACTACATTGATATCAGAATATATAAAATCACTTTTTAAATATTCATTACCTAGAATAAAAACTTTTTTATCTCCCATTATTTTTTTTATATGATTTATGATAACTTGATTGGAAATTAGCATCATGTCTGCTTGCGCATCATAACCCATTTTTTTTATCTTTTTTACATAAAATTTTGCATTTTTAGAAGAATTATTAGTAAAAAATTTAAATTCTATATTATATTTTTTTAAAGTTTCTAAAAAATCTATTGCACCGTCTAAAATTTCATTTTCCAAATATATCGTTCCATCTAAATCAAGAATAAAACATTTTACTTGTTTTAATAAATGTACATTGTCCACCGCCTACACCAACTTCCATTATTAAATTACATGTAACATTTTTTCTTATGTTTAATTTTAAATATCTTCTACGCTTTGGACTTTTATATAAAAACTATCAACTTATACCAAATATCATCCACAATTAATGCAATATACTGTATTTTCAATAAATTGATCGTCTCATTTTTCTAAACTAATTTTTGATTTTATACTTGGAAGAATTAGTATTGAGCTCAGTAACAAACTTCCTATGTATCAAAACAGTTAGGCCTAACTGTATCAACCTTTAATCTTTTAATTATAGATCACTACTTACTATTTTTATGGTTTATTCTACGGTTAAAACTACCTTAATGGCTTCCCCACTTTTTATAGCTGCATAAGCCTGATCCCATTCTGTAATTTTAAATTGATGCGATACTAATGCTTTGGCATTTACGTAATTATTGTTCATCAACTGCAGGGACGGTTCCCAATCACTTGGTTTTTGGCTTCTGCACCCTTTGACTTGTAATTCTTTTTGAATAATTTTTTCAAAGTTAACGGAAATTTCGGTTGTTGGGAAAATTCCCACCTGAACATATTCACCTTTTTTACTCAAAATCTCTAAGCCTAAGTTGACGGATGGCGGAGCGCCTGTACACTCAAAAACAATATCTGCACCATAATTATTAGTTAAACCATCAACAATTTCTTTTGTGTTTTCAGTTAGAATATCAATACTAACGTCAATTCCCAATTCTTTAGCCTTGTCTAAGCGGCTTTTATCCTTGGTCAATCCAGTAATTAGTACCTTTGCACCATAAGATTTAACAATCTGTGCGACTAATAAGCCAATCGGTCCTGGCCCTAGTACTATGACCACATCATTTTTTTTGACACTACTCTTAGCAACAGCATGATAGGCACATGCCAAAGCTTCCGTAATGGATGCTGATAAATAGTCTACATTTTCTGGCAAAATATGTACACTTTCTTTACGAGCCACTACATATTTGGTAAATCCACCATTTTGCTGTGACCCTAAGCCTTTGCGTTTGCTGCATAAATTATAATCTTTTGACTTACAATACTTACATTCCCCACAAATATAAAAGGTAGTTTCTGAAGTAACACGATCACCAACTTTAACTTCCGTTACATTTTCACCGATTTCCACTACTTCACCTGCAAACTCATGGCCTAATGTAACAGGGACATTTACTTTATATTTACCTTCATAAGTGTGCAAATCAGAACCACAGATACCAGCATATTTTACCAAGATTTTTACTTGGTCCTTACCGGCTGTGGGTTCTTGTTGATCAATAACCTCTAAATTCCCATGACCTAGTGCTGTTTTTACTAATGCCAACATGATTTTTACTCCTCATTTTTAATTATTGTAAATACTATCTTGGGCTAAGATTTATTCTAAATAGAATAGTGACATTAGCCCAAGATGTTGATCACCCTACAACAGTTACAATTTTAGTGGAATAATGTAAATATTTTATAGATAACATAATGGATTACATTACCACCTTGGTCAATACTCGAGATCATATTTGCACCCTCTGGCATTTTAAAATGTGCATCTACTGCCATTTGAGTATGGAAAACTGCTACATCCGTTGCCATATATAATGACATAGCAATTACAACTGTACCTGCAATTACGGAATGAATAATATTTCCTCTGGCCGCCCCTACGATGAAGCAAACAATAAATGGAATGGTTGCTAAGTCACCAAAAGGTAATAAAGCATTTCCTGGTAACACTACCGCTAAGGCAATGGTAATTGGAACTAAGATCAAGGCCGTTGCAATTACAGCTGGATGGCCAATAGCGACTGCAGCATCTAAACCAATATAAATATCTCGATCACCAAATTTTTTGCTCAAAAAGGTACGTGCAGACTCTGCAAGGGGAATAAGACCTTCCATTAAAATTTTAACCATTCTTGGCATTAACACCATAACGCCGCCCATTGCCATACCGACTTTTATAATCTGTCCTGCTGGATATCCTGCTAGCACTCCTAACACAACTCCCAAGAAGACACCCATAAACAGTGGTTCACCAAAGACCCCAAATCTTTTTTGGATGGTTTCAGGATCTGCATGTAAATCTTTAATGACAGGAATTTTTTGTATCAATTTGATAAGTGGAATCCCAAAAACTGCATAAGACACAGTGCTACCGGTAGGTACTGAAATTCCCGGTAATTCAAAGTACTCTCCCAACATTGGTGCAGTGAAATCAGCAATTTTCAAAACAATGATTTCAAAAATTACAGCTGCCAACAGTCCTGCCCAGAGATGTCCTGTTGCCGAATATACGAAAGCTCCTGTAAAGGTAAAATGCCAGTAATTCCAAAGATCAATATCCATTGTTTTTGTTGTTTTGGTAACCAACATAATTACATTAACTAACAGACCTAAAGGCAAAATAAAGGCTGCAATTGGCGAAGCCCATGATATACTTGCCGCCCCCGGCCAACCAATATCAATAACATTTAAATTTACGCCAAATCTTGTTACCATACCATGTGCCGCTGGTGCAAGATTAGAAACCAATAAGTCAACCACTAAAAATATACCCGTAAAACCGACCCCAATAATCAAACCTGAACGAAAGGCCTTACTGGCTGGTTGTCCAAATGCCATTCCGAGTAAAAACACTGCTACTGGTAAAATAACTGTTGGTCCTAAACCTAAAAATGCCTGAAAGAGCTGAACTACATCCATAATAATACCTCCGCATTTTTTTATTTATTTCATAATGGCTTCTAAGATTTCCCCTTTAAGTTTGTCGAGTCCAATGCCCGTTAGAAATGCTCTAGCATTAATTACTGGAAAAGGGTATTCAGTTTTCACAATGGTAGTTGTCACTAATAGATCTGCTTGGTCTGCATAGGAAGGAACTTCTGTAATTTTGCATTGAATTATTTTGCACTGAAGCTTATTGTCTTTACACATGCTCTCCAGTGCATCACATACAACGGTGGATGTTGCAATCCCTGCCCCACAAGCCACTAACACGGTTTTTCGTCCATTTATCATCCTTATTCACCTCCTTTCATTGCCGTCAAATTTAATTTCTCAACTAATTTATTTCTTAGCTTACTTTCACATCCTTCTGTGGCTAAATATTGCAAATCTTCTTCATTTTGAAAGATCGCCATCAGATTTTGCAGCATTTTTAATTGGGAATGACTATCATGCATAGCCAACATAAACACTAATTTTACTGACACTTTTTCAAATTCTTCACCCATAACACCAAATTCAACGGGATTTTTTAAAACGGCAAAACTAATTGCTGATTTATATACATGTTCAATATCCGTATGAGGAATGGCAACGCCGTAGCCGTTAGTAGGCAAGCCTGTCGCAAATTTTTCTTCCCGTGCAATGACGGCATTTGCATAGCTCTCTCTTACATAGCCTTGCTTACATAAGTTTGCTGCCATATATTCCAAGACTTCAGAACTACTTTCACCGTTTAAATTTCTAATAATTAATGTTTCATCAAAATTAACATGATTCATTTAATAGTGCCTCCCTAATATTTTCTGTTGTTTGTGCCTGCTTGATTTGTGCAATAAATTTTTCATTCTTAAATTTATTGTATAAAAATCGCACACCATCTTTTCCATCTATATCTAACGCTAATAAACAAATCAATGATACTTTCTCTTCATTATCCCAAAAAATAGGTTGGACTGTTTTTATAATTACAATCACAGGATGATGCACATAACTGCTATCGGCATGAGGCAATGCAATTTCTTGGTTTATTACATAACTGCCCATACTCTCACGCTCCATAACGGCTTCATAATAACCTTCTCCTACATAACCTTCATGTAATAGTGTGTTGCAAATACTTTGTAATACCTGTTGTTTATCTTGCTCTTGTGTCAGCATGATAAATTTTGCATCTCGCACTACCTTGGGAATCAAGCCACTATAATCCGTCATAACACTCTGTTTATTGTGCTGCTCCATCAAACTTATAATTTGATTTTTGCCATTTTTATTAAATAAAGCTTCCAATGATATGAAGGGAATTCCATAATATTTGGGATCAATACTCCCAACGATCGCAATAATTTCATAGGTTTTTATTGTTTCTTGTATTTGTTTATGAAGATCTCTTTTCCCGATTACCCCCATATGAATTAATTCGATATTATTCAATTTTTCGCCAAAAATCTTCTTCAGATGGCTCCCACATTGCAGCGCAACACCCTCTCCAGTTAAACAAACTGTAATGATGGCTTTTCTTTTTTTTAATACCTTATTATCAATTCGCGCTTTTTTAAAAGTGTAATTTAAATTTTCCACTGCATATACAACATCTTTTATATGTGAACCAGGTAGGATACTTCTCCGAATGGCTTCAATTACCATGACCGTATCCACCCTGTCAATAGTCTCTACATATATGCCAGTTTTTTCGTAGATCATTTCCCCAAAGGTCAGTAAAGACCCCATATCTACCAGCATCAATACACCCTTACCCTCATCTACCCCTTCGACAGCTGAAATAATACGTTCAAGGACTTCATCAGGCTGTTCTTCAAATGCCATAACTACTGCTTTACCATGATTCATATTTAATAGTTTATTGGCGATTTCCAACATACCTATGCTCACATTTCCATGAGTTGCGACAACAATACCAACCTTTCCTTCCTTTTCTTGCTTATTACCGCGAAGATACAACGCAATAAATCCAACTTCATCTTCTGGCAGAATAAGTCCATAATATTTTTTTATGTACGCTACCATTTCTAATGCAGTTACGTATTCACTACTATATTTTCTTTTTATCTCTTCCAAATTAGGATTGATAATTTCCCTACCTTGTTTTATACGAGTAAAGGTAGCATTAAGATGGATCGCCAAACAGTAAAATATGGATGGGTCCATCGTACCCAAAGCATTTTCTGCAATTTGTAAAAGTTCCTCGACTAAAGAAATAATTTCTACACCCACGACTTTAGAAATCTCTTCTGGTGACAATGGATGTAAATTATTTTTTACATGCTTAATCACATTTTGTAATTTTCTCTCAATTTCAACACCAATAATTTGATTAATTTCTTCTGTATTCAAACCTTGCTTTGCATATTCCGTATAATTTTTTTCAATGTCACTATAAAATGCTTTTGGGAAACTATACAGATCATTATCAATTTGAATGTTTTCTTTATATTGTTTAGGACTAAACTTAAAGTCTTGCCATACGAGGCTTTCAATTTGGGTTCGCATACTATTTATTTTCATAAGACCTTTTTTTACATGAAGATTTAGATCGCGAACATCAATTTTTACGCAAGTTTCTTTTTCCATTACATACGTTAAAAAGCTTTTTGCACAAGCAACTTGTATATCACTTTTTAACTGCCCTATATTCCCGAGACATTCATATAGCAAATAAGATTTGATGACATCTAACGCAACATGGATTGGTGCATTCATCCTTGTAGATTCATAACCAAAGAAATTATTAATTAATTTCAACCTTTCATTTAATGGCCGACCACTCAGAGAAGGCACCTCAATAATCATAGGAATTCGCCTCTTGAATGTTGCCAGCAAGGTCATTTCAATATTTTCTGTGGTGGCAGCGATGAGTTGTACTTGAGCTTTTCGAGTACAGTCAGACTCGCCCAGCCTACGAAAACAACCTTTGTCAATCAATTGAAATAGCATTTCTTGTCCTTCTGATGTGAGACGATGTACTTCATCTAAAAATAATATGCCGCCATCAGCTTGTTCAATTAGTCCTTTGCGATCACTGCTTGCCCCAGTATACGCACCTTTAACACTTCCAAATAAGTGAGAAATAAGTAGTTGTGGATTTTCAGCGTAGTCGGCGCAGTTGAATACAATGAACGGAGATGTTTTTGCCAATCGACCGCTCTCAACAGAGAATTTGTACATAGCTTCTGCGAGCTCGCTTTTCCCAACGCCTGTTTCACCTAAAATCAAACAATGAAGACCATTGGGCGGATATAATACGGCTGCTTTGGCTTGTTGTATTTGAATTTCTAAACTTCCATTTTCACCAACCAAATTTTGAAAGGATGTATATATTAGGGTATCACTATTGCTGCCCTCTATCTCCTTTATGACGCTACCTGTTGGAATCTGGTCGTTATCAATATTAGCTCCATTAATTTCCTCCAAATATTTAACGACTAGATAGCGTGATAATTTATACCCCCTATTCTTGATGGTATCTGTGATTTCACGATAGGATAAGGTTTTGTTATTTCTTGTAAGTCGAATAATTTCTTCACAGATATATGTTTTTTTACGGTCCCGTGAATCTGCGATCTTCAATTCTTTGCGCAATGAAGTAATATATTCTCTACTTACTAATAATCTTTCACCTAACTGCATATCCGTTAGCGGTTCTTTTTTATTTTCTTTTAAAATAAAATCTTGGAGCTTCCTTTTCACATCTAACCCTCCTGCCTATTATTATTGCAATATCCATGCCATCCTATGGTTAATTTGGGTACTCATTGCACTAACCCTATATCGTTCCCCAGATATTTAGCGATAAATTTCAGAATATTGTTACTTTTTTTAATCTAATTTACATTTTTACTTCCCTTCTTACTTTTTTTAACTACTTTTTTTGCAAATTAATAATGTCTTTTAATTAGGCATCTAACAAAAAATTACCTTAACTTAAAAAGGGGAAGAGACTGACTCTCTCCCCCTTTTTCGCAACGCAATAAATTTTAAAAATAATCTTCCTAAAAAGACAACCCTAGATACTTCTATATTGGACATCACCTCGGCACTGTCATTATAAGTGCTTTATTATGAACCTTCAATTCAAACATATATTCACAAGTCCATATTGATTAACGACAAAATTAAATAAAGCACAGGACAGAGAGCGTTTTACACCTTTAAACGAAAATGATCACTCCATATCTTGAAGATATTTTTTGCTACACGAACAACTACAAGTTGCACATAGAGCATTTAGTACCATATGTATGATATCAAAAAACAGACATGTAATCTGAAATGGATTACATGTCTGCTTTTGCTGTTGTAATACTTGTCTTTCACAAGTCTTTTATAATTTTTCTACTACACTAGTACAACGCTCACATAAGGTAGTATGTTCTGCCGTCTTGCCTACAGTATCACTGTAAATCCAGCAACGCTCACATTTTTCACCTTCGGCTTGGGCTACGGCAATCGCCAGCGCCATGTTAGGAACCTTAGTCGCATTTTCAGGAGCTTGATCCATATTTTCAAGAGTAACAATCGTAACATTTGAAACAATTAGGATATTCGCCCACTCTTTATCGGTCACCAACAATTTAGCGGAAAGCTCTTGATCAGCATAAATCGTAACGTTGGCATCTAAAGAATGTCCAATGACTTTATTGCGACGAGCGGTTTCTAACACTTTGGTGATTTCACCACGCACCGCAAGTATGTTAGTCCATTTAGCCTCAAGAGCAGCATCAAGGTACTGTTCATGACTAGCAGGCCATTCTACTAATTGTATACTTTCTGGCATGCCTTCTTCTTTGGAAATATGCTGCCATACTTCTTCTGCCGTAAAGGTAAGCACGGGCGCAATCAATCGCACTAATGTATTTAATATTTCATACATAGCCGTTTGCGCAGCACGCCGTTCAACTGAACCCGCAACACCAGTATACACACGATCTTTTAAGATGTCCAAATAAATTGAACTTAGGTCAACAGTACAAAAATTATGTACTGTATGATAAATCAAGTGAAATTCATACTCTTCATAAGCAGTCGTTACCTTGTCACGAACCTGCTCCAAACGGAGTAACGCCCAACGGTCAATTTCTAACAGATCTGCATAACTGACTTTATCCGTATTGGGATTAAAATCACTAACACTACCGAGGATATACCGGAAGGTATTCCGTATTTTGCGATACACTTCTGATAATTGTTTTAAAATATCATTCGAAATGCGAACATCGGCTTGGTAATCAGCAGAAGCTACCCATAAGCGCAAGATATCAGCACCATATTTACTGATTACTTCTTGTGGAACCATAACATTACCAACGGATTTAGACATTTTACGTCCATCACCATCGACCACAAAACCATGAGTAAGAACGGTTTTATAAGGAGCAGAACCTTTTGTAGCTACTGCCGTTAACAAGGAGGACTGGAACCAACCACGATGCTGATCACTGCCCTCTAGATACAAATCAGCAGGCCATGCCAGTTCATCATGTTGCTCGAGCACTGCGGCATGACTAGAACCACTATCAAACCAAACATCCATAATGTCTGTTTCTTTGCGGAATGAATCATGACCACAATGGGAACAAGTAAAACCAGTTGGTAGTAGTTCCTCTGCAGTTTTAGCCCACCAAGCATCTGATCCCTCACGACGGAATATCTCTTGGATGTTAGTGATCGTAGCATCGTTAATCACATGTTCGTTACAGCTATTACAATAAAAAATAGGAATCGGTAATCCCCATATTCTCTGACGAGAAATACACCAATCATGACGGTCTACGATCATATTATGCATACGATCTTGGCCCCAACTAGGAACCCACTTCACATCTTTAACCGCTTGCAATGCTTGTTCTCTAAAACCATCAATAGATGCAAACCACTGTTCTGTCGCCCGATAAATAATCGGATTCTTACACCGCCAGCAATGAGCATATTGATGTTTGACCTTCCCCTTACCAAGCAACATACCACGCGCTGCCAATTCTTTTATTACAGGAACATCGGCATCATGAACCAGTTGACCTGCAAAAATACCACCTTCCGCTGTAAAGCGACCAGCATGATCCACCGGGTTGATGATAGGCAAACCATACTTCATACCAATCTCAAAATCGTCGGGGCCATGTCCTGGCGCAGTGTGTACACAGCCTGTACCTTGTTCTAAGGTAACATAGTCAGCCATAATAATGGGCGCATGCCGTTCAATAAACGGATGGGCAAAATTCACGCCATCAAGGTCAACACCTTTCATGGTTTTCAAGATCGTATACTCTTCAAGCCCCGTTGCCTTGGCCACGGCCTCGATTAATTCTACAGCAAAAAGATATACATTACCTTGGCTTTCTACCCAAGCATATTCTAGCTCTGGATGAATGGCAATGGCCACATTGGCAGGCATTGTCCAAGGTGTAGTTGTCCAAATTACGCCATATACATTGTCAGCATTTACACCAGCAGGCAATGTTCCTTTGGCATCCACAAGAGGAAATTTAACATAAATCATATGAGATTTCTTCTCAGCATACTCGATTTCCGCTTCTGCCAGTGCAGTTTCGCAACAAGTACACCAATACACTGATTTTAAGCCCTTATAAATATGACCATTTTTAGCCATTTTACCAAAGACTTCAATTTGCTTCGCTTCATACTCACGGTGCAACGTTACATAAGGATTATCCCAATCCGCGCCAACGCCCAAACGTTTAAAATCCGCACGTTGGGTATCTACAAATTTCAAGGCATACTCTTTGCACTCCCGACGTAATTCCAAAGGATCTAGTTCATGTCGATTCAAACCTAAAATCTTAACTGCTGCATGTTCAATCGGTAAGCCATGAGTATCCCAACCAGGAGTATAGGGAGTGTTAAAACCACGTAGCGACTTATATTTCAAAACCATATCTTTCAAAATCTTATTTAAAGCATGGCCAATATGAATATTACCATTGGCATAGGGCGGACCATCATGCAATATGAATTTAGATTTCCCCACCTTAGTCGTACGTTTTTTATAAATATTTTGTTTTTCCCAGTACTCTAGTAATTGTGGTTCCCGTTCTGGCAAGTTACCGCGCATCGGGAAATCGGTCTGTGGCAAATTAAGCGTTTTGCTATAATCCAAAATAATACACCTCCAAAAAATAAAACCTCTACGTCCCAAAAGGGACGAGAGGTTGCTTCCCGTGATACCACCCTAATGACCACACTGCTGTAGCCACTACTAAACGAAATAACGCTCGTCAAACGGCGAAGCCTCCTTACAATTCGGTCCGCAGTTCCAGAGTGATCTTCACCATGAAAGATTTTATTAGGCTTCCACTATTCCTAACTCGCTGTAAAATCATATCCTATGGCTACTCTCTCCATCATCACTAAATATAACTATTCATATGTAAGTCATAATTATTTCATTATACATAAAGAACTTGCCATAGTCAATTTTTAATCCTCAGCAACTTCGCCTAAAAGATCCAACTGAGCTTGTAATAGATTACGTACGCGTAACCGATATACCTGTTCTTGTTTCTGTAAGTTATCATATTCATTAGCCATACGCCTAACTTTACTTGCCGCTTCATCCACCAATCTTTTAGCTTCCACTTCCGCTTCTTTCAGTATAAGTTCTACTGTTTTTTTCGCATTCATCTTCACTTCTTCAGCAGTCTCTTGGGCAATGATCAAAGTATTATGTAATGTGTTTTCCATATGTTGAAATTGTTCTAATTTACTAGTAAGACGCTCGATATTTTCTTTTATTTCAATATTTTCACGATATAATTGCTCATAGTCTTTGATCACTTTATCAAGAAATTCGTCTACATCGTCTTCATTATACCCACGAAAGCTACGTTTAAACTCTTTATTATGAATATCTAATGGCGTTAGCATAATTGCCCCCCTATTTTAAATAAAACGCTTTAATAAAATACTGACTCTCCCCTTCTTCGTCTGGCCTAAGACTTCACATACCTCAACCCGTCCACGACCACGCATAGAAATAACATCGCCCACCTTCACAGACTTTGCACTATTTTTAGCATCCTGCCAATTGACTTTTAGTTTTCCTACTTCAATTTCATCTGACATGGTAGTCCGTGAAGTACCAAAACCAGCAGCAGCTACTACATCCAGACGTAGTGCTGATACTGTCGTTTTAATTTCTTTAATTTTTTCTTCCCGGGGCGTGATTTCAGACAAACTCAAGTTTGACAAGGCTATCGGTGCTGCACCAATGGTTTTAAAATTCTGTATAATAAAATTCGATAAGGATGTATCAATAATAATCTGACATCCATGTCCACACATAATAATATCGCCAACGATTTCCCTTTTAATGCCCAATCCCATCAAGGCACCTAGTACATCACGATGGGTAAGTTCGTAATAACGCTCATCCCACTTGACTGCTAATGCTTCTACAGCTAAGTCTGGGGTACCACGGAATTCTTCATTAGCAAAAATCACTTTCACACGTTCAGCACCACGATAACCGCCATCCCCTTGCATTTTCAAGTTACTATAATGAGCACTAATGGTTTCTGCAATACTATAACCATAGGGATCGAGAAATTCGCTTACTTTATATTTACGATTGCGCTGAGCAGCTTCCGCCAAATCTAATAATCTAGCGGCTAAATCACCATCATCGCTACTTTTGTAATAGCGTAAGATCTTTTCACGTTCACTCATTGATCTTTCGCCCCATTTCTTGGGAGCGTTGTTTCGACATTTGTACTGCCTCCATTAAAGCGGCACGCACCCCCCGTTGTTCTAATACATGAATACCAGCAATGGTTGTACCTCCTGGCGACGTTACCATATCCCGTAATTTTGCAGGATGTTCCCCTGTTTCCAGCACCATTTTGGCGGCCCCAAGTAAAGTCTGCGCCGCCATCATGATTGAATCTTGCCGAGATAATCCTACCATAACGCCAGCATCAGCTAATGCATCAATCAATACAAAGGCATAACCAGGACCACTGCCCGACAACCCCGTCACAGCATCCATCGCACTTTCATCCATCTTGGAAGCTTTGCCAACAGCTGAACAAATAGCCAATACTACTTGCTCATGTTCTTGTCCAGCGTATTCGCCAAGAGAAATGACGGACATGCCTTCACCAACGGCTACGGGAGTGTTGGGCATAACCCGCACCATTGGTATCCCTGGCATCTTCTCTTGCAATACCTGTAGCGTAATTCCAGCAGCAACGGATACCACTAAGGTATTTGGCGTCACCAATGGAGCAATTTTCCGTAAAATAGTAGGAATCACTTGTGGCTTAACGGTTAAAAACAGTATGTTTGCATCCTTCACCACTTCTTCTACACATAAAGTTGTATGGATGTTAAACTTGTCTTGCATATACTCAAGACGCTTGGGAGAAATATTATTGGCTATAATTTGACTTGGCGCAACCAGTCCAGCATGTAGAATTCCACTAATTAACGCTTCTGCCATAGCTCCACTGCCAATAAAACCAATTTTTTTATCTTGTAACATAAATCCTCCTCTGGTAGCTCTTATTTACTCCATGGTAGAAAATCTTTGTCGCTGCCTTCTTCATGGGGACTATAAGCAACATCAACATTCGTCGGAGCACACAAAAAAATATTATTACCAACTTTTTGAATGGTACCACCTAACGCATATGTCGTGCCACTAATAAAATCAATCATCCGCTTGGCGACTTCTTTATCACAATTCTCAAAATTGACCACCACGGGTTTGCGATTCTTCAGATGATCCGCTACATGTTGCGCATCATCAAAAGCAAAAGGTTCAACTACCATAACTTTCATTTGCTTTTGCGCAGTTGGTAAGTTCACAATATTATTGTTTTTCCTTCCTCTAATTGGCTCAACGTCTTCTGGCTTATATCTTTGCTTTTGTTCTTGTCCTTGTTCTTGTTCTTGTTCTTGTTCATCTGCTTCTACGGTTTCAAACAGACCAAGAGTGCCCCAAACTTTCTCCATAAATTTCATACTCACTCATACCTCCCTTTAATATTGACGCTGACCAAATATCCCTGTACCAATACGCACTAAATTTGAACCTTCTTCGATTGCTATGATATAGTCATTTGTCATTCCCATGGATAGCCATTCTATTTCAGTGTTCGCTATTTGAGCAGCTTTTAATTCCATAAATAACTGATGCATTTCCCGAAATATGGGGCGAGAAAGTTCAGTATTTTCATGAAATGGCGCAACTGTCATCATTCCACATAGTCGTACATGTTCTAACTGACTAATAAATCGGGCAAAAGACATACACTCCTTTGCAGCTATGCCAAATTTAGTTTCTTCATTTGCCACATTAATCTGCATAAGAACATCTTGCCGCTTACCAAGCTTACCAGCCTCACGGTCAATTTCTAGCGCCAAACGCTCGCTGTCTACCGATTGAATTAAATCAAATAACGACACCGCTTGGCGAACTTTATTAGTTTGCAAATGTCCAATCAGTTGCCACTCCACTTTCCCATTAAGGGCTAATGACTTGCCAAGAGCTTCTTGTACTCGGTTTTCACCAATTGCCATTATTCCAGCAGCAATGGCTTGTTCCATGGCTAACACATCATGATTTTTAGTTACTGCTACCAATTTAACATGTTTTGATTTATTTATCCGCGCTACATTTTCTTCAGTTATTACCTGATTAATCTTCTTTATAATTTGGGCTAAATTATCTGCTATTAACATGGTCAACCCTCCATCCTAGTTATTATTCGCGAATAAACAGAAATTTCCTTTTAATCTGCATCTTTCTATAAAAAATATATTGACATCCCATCATCTTTTATTTTTGTAAGCACCGTACAGACACACTGTATTTATAAAGTAATTACAGCGCCGATTCTACCCGTTTCGCCCTGCTCGGCCCGATAGGAAAAAAACAATTCATTATTACACGCTGTGCAAACATTACTTACTACAATGTTGTTACTGCAAACGCCAATTTCCTCTACTTGCAAGCAGTTGGCTTGCCACAAATCCAACAACCACTTATCAGCGGCTTTGTGGACTACTTGCTCCCAATTTGCATACTGTTCTTGTAATTGATGAATCACCCGATCATCTACTTCATAACAACAAGATCCGATGGATGGGCCAATTCCCACTAAACAGTGCTGAGGTTTTGTACCAAACTCAGTTTGCATGGTTGTGATGGTTTTTTGCGCAATGCGCGCTACGGTCCCTTTCCAACCAGCATGAGCAATGCCAATTGCTTTCTGCACTGGGTCAACAATCAAAACCGGTACACAATCGGCAAAACATAATAGCAGTGGAATTCCTGGAATATTAGTCACCAAGGCGTCGGTATCAGCAATCGCATCCTTATAGCCCTTTGCACCGCGCCCCAGATATTCTTTGGTCACCACAACGACCTGATCCCTATGTGTTTGCTGGGCGGTAACAATCTTTTCTGCCTCGATCCCCACTCCTTGGCAAAACCGCTCACGATTGGCAATAACCTGCTGCTCGTTATCGCCAGTATGTAGTCCTAAATTTAAAGAACGAAACGGCTGGGCACTAGTCCCGCCCAACCGGCTAGAAATACCATGCTTAATCGCCAATTTATCAAAATGAGTGAAAGTGCCGTACCATAAGCCATCATCATGCTTTAAAACAAATTGCTCCATGAGCGCACCCCTCTTAACATTCTTTTTTGCAGACCCCACAACGCGTACATCCTGCCACACAGGGTGAAGTGAATTTTTCCATTTTAGCCCTTGCTAATTCTTGTACTAGGTAAGAAGGATCTAGCCCCATATCAAGCTGCTGCCATGGCAATATTTCATGTTGTTCATCCCACTGACGATATAAATACTGCTCTTGCGTCAGCCCGCTTACCTTCATCGCCTGCTTAAACCCTTTCATACCACCTCGGTTGTGAGCCTCTAGTAATGCTTTTCCTAGACGCCGATCTCCTCTGGCCAAGACCGCTTGCACATAGGCCTCTTTCGGTGATTCTACTAATACCTCAATATTTTTTTTCTGCCGCAAACTTGCACTAATAAATTTTAATTTGGCTTCCACAGCGCTCATGAGGGGCATAGACATCCATTGAAAGGGAGTAAAAGGTTTAGGAATAAAGGGATTGACACTTAATGTTAGTTTACCTTTACTACCTAAAGATTCCATATGCTTTTTTATATTCTCGGCTAACACAACAATCTCTTCAATATCCCTTTGCTCTTCAAAGGGTAAGCCAATCATAATATACAATCGAATATGGGGGATACCCGCGGCGATAGCCATATCAACAGATTTATATAAATGTTCATCTGTAATGGTCTTATTGATAATACGCCGCAAACGAATGCTCGCTGCCTCAGGAGCTAAGGTGATGGTCCTATGCTTACTAACAACTAAAGCATTCACCAATCCATCGGTGAGGGTGTCTGCTCGTAATGAAGCGACCGACATCTGCATATCTTGCTCTAACACGGCCTGGCATAAGGCATCAATCTCAGGATAATCAGAAATTGCTGCCCCCATTAACCCAACTTTGCTGCGAAATTCTTTCGCCTTATTGATGGCAATTTTCAATTTATCCAAGGAGCGGACCCGTGGATTTCTAAAACAATAGCCAGCCATGCAAAAGCGGCAATGCCGACCACAGCCACGGGCTACTTCAATCAGAAACATATTGCCAAACTCAGTATCAGAAGTTAAAACAACTGTTTGAGCTTCATACTTATCCAAATCAGCAACAAAACGTCGTCTTACTTGTAAGGGGATTCCCTCCTGGGCCGTAATGCTCCGAATGGTACCATCGGCTTTATACCGGGGTTGATAAAAACAGGGTACATATACACCCTCGATCTGGGCTAAATTAGACAGTATCTCTCGCCGTGAAAGTCCCAGATCACGCCCCTGGTAATAGACATCTAAGATATCATGTATCACCTCTTCCCCTTCACCAATAATGCAGATATCTACAAAATCAGCTAATGGCTCTGGATTAAAGGTCGCACATGGACCACCAATCATTACCAATGGATGATTTTCATCACGATCAATAGCCAACAAGGGTACTTTGCCCATGGATAAAATTTTTAACATGTTAAAATAGTCCATTTCAAAGGTAAGGGCAAAGCCAATCAACGGAAATTCATACAAGGGGCGCTGGGTTTCAATTGTCATCAAGGGTGTATTGGTACGAATGTACTCTGGTTCTGTTTTGCGATCTGGTAAAAACAGCCGTTCACAGGCAGTATCACCACGACCATTAATCTGTTGATAAATAATCTGGAATCCCAAATTAGACATCCCTACATAATAGGTATTAGGATAAACTAAGGCAAACCCCTGCCGTGAGCCAGGAGGAAAGACCATTGTACCCTGCTCCCCAGCCATAATCATTTTCAATTCTTCTTTTAACTGCCAAGTCAATAACATCACTCCACTACTAAATTATATCAATTACGTATGGGCCACACGTTGTTCCAGTTCTTCCTGCTTAGCATCATTAAAACGATCAATCGTACTTAAATAACCTGTGATCCGCCGAATTCGCCGAATCTCTTTTTTGTTACAAGTAGGACAACTATCACTTTCAATCACGCCAACATAGCCACAGTTTTCACAAAAATCTACGGGGAAATTAATGCCCGCATATCCAATATCACATTTACCCATATAACGAATAATATCTTCAACAGCATCTAAATTATTAATGGGTGGTGCTGTAAATTCAACATAACTAATATGACCACCATTGGTATATTTATGATAAATTGCTTCAATTTTAATCTTATCACACATGCTAATTTGATAACTTACTGGTATATGGAAAGAATTAGTGTAATATTCTTTATCGGTTACACCAGGAATCAAACCATACTCCCGACAATCCATTTTTACAAATCGCCCCGACAATCCTTCGGCTGGTGTTGCGAGCAAGGTGTAATTTAACTTATACTTTTCTGCAGCTTTATCCGCTTTATTGCGCATGAAAGCAATAATTTCTTCACCTAACGTTTGAGAATCTTCATTTTCGCCATGATGATAACCAGTTAACGCAACCAACGTCTCAGCTAGGCCTATAAAGCCGATAGACAAGGTGCCATTTTTTATAATTTCCCCAATCCGATCATTAGGCCCTAATTGATCAGACCCTATATATAATCCCTGTCCCATTAGAAATGGCATATCTTTCACTTTAAGTTTAGCTTGTACCTCATAACGATGAAATAATTGCTCACAAATCAAATCAACAAGATCAGATAAACTTTGATAAAATTTCATCAAATTACGTTCTGCCTTAATTGCTAGCCTGGGCAAATTAATGGTTGTGAAACTTAAGTTCCCCCGCCCATCCGTTACTTCAGGACCACATTGATTGGCCATGACCCGGGTGCGGCACCCCATATAAGCAACTTGATCATCATAATCCTTATTATAAGTGGCATCCATAAAACTAAACGTAGGATTCAGTCGTTGGGAAGCCACACGAATTGCCAATTTGAATAAGTCATAATTGGGATCACCAGGATTCAGATTAACGCCGTCTTTCACCCGAAAAATAATATTAGGGAAAATCGGGTTTTCTCCACGACCTAAGCCTTTCTCATAGGCCAACAAGAGCGTTTTTGCCACCATTCGGCCCTGGGGGGTAATATCGGTACCAATATTAACACTAGAAAAAGGCACTTGCGCTCCTGCTCGACTATGCATGGAATTAAGATTATAAACAAAGGCTTCCATGGCCTGATAAGCTTCCTTCTCACTCACTTTATGCATAAAAGTCGCCATATCACGATCAAAAAACGCGAAGGATTGTCCACCATGCATATCATTCTGGGAACTTTGCAAAATAATAGTAGCCAATGCCGCCGCCGATACCGGGCGCTTCGGTGGGCGGATATAACCATGACCATTATTAAAACCATTTTTCAGCAATTTGCCTAGGGGAATTTGTACACAGGTTAAGGTTTTACCATAGAAATCTAAATCATGAATATGAATATCGCCTTTGATATGAGCCGTCGCCATATGCTCAGGAATCAAGCGATTCAAATAATATGCTTTACTAGCGGCACTCGCAATTTGCAACATTTTCGCAGAAGGCGAATTGGAGATATTAGCATTTTCTCGACTGGTTTCAACTAAGATTTCCCCAACAGCATCCATTAAATAGGATTGTGCCTCACGCATATGAGTTCTTTTATCTCTATATAAAATATATGCTTTCGCTGTTTTTGCATGTCCCTTTTCAATCAATATTTTTTCAACAGCATCTTGTACTTCTTCCACCCCAAACATGCCCGTGCTATATTCATGTTTTAACAACCGTAGCACATCTAGCGTTAATTCCATCGCTAATTGTTTATCTGCTCCACCAACCGCTTTAGCGGCTTTAAAAATGGCTTCTGTTATTTTATTTTCATCAAATGAAGCTTCACGACCATCGCGTTTTTTTATTTTCATGTATACCAATTCCTCACTTCACATCATTTAGACGGAATTTATTTTCATCAATATCAATCATTACATCAATATAATACTATTTTTTTCGACAATTTGCCAAACCTTACATCGTGTTAATATGGCTCATTTATTCTATCATACTATTATCAACAGTTAAAAGGTCAAAATACTCATATTGTGTATTTGTACTGATAATTATAAAAATAAAACTAAAAGAATTCTAACTTAAAAAGTTAAAGTCTTTTAGCTAATCGCCAAAATATGTATGCCTGCTTCCGCTTTGATGTTGATTTTCATTACAATTTTTAAACTGCTAACATGACTATTTTTCTAGTTGCTTCACTTCAGCATACGCTGCTGCTTCCACCAAAATAACATCGAATCCAATTTTATTAATTTTTTCCCACGGGATGATAACATCCTCATTACGACCAAATAGCCCTAAAAATCTACTATTACCTGGTACTACAATAGCCGTCAACCTACCACTCTCAACATCAATTTCAATATCAGTGATTGCACCTAATCTTTTCCCATCAATAACATTGATTACCTCTTTTAGTTTAAGGTCTGATACACAAAAGCCAACGTTTCTAATGTTGTCCACCTCCGCTACATTATATGTTGGAGATAGAAATCTATGATGTTCAATATAATAAAAATGCTACCTATTCTAATAATAATATAGTTCTGTCTAGCATCAGGTAATACCTTCCAACTAAAGCCCTATTTTATCAGGCACAAAGTCCTATTTCATTGTTAATTGTCACATTTTGTTATCGAAAAAATATTACAACTTTATAAAATCCCACCAGCAAACTTAGCTCATCAAACTTTTCATATTGGTTACACTATCATTAGGAGGTGATCAATTTGAATAAAACTTTACTTTCAGGTATGTTTTCCAGTGTATCTGATGCTGAATTGGTTACTGAACTGCTTCCTGTTGCTGATAGTGCTGATTATGATGAAGATATAGATCAGGTGGATAACAACAATCTCTCACCCGAAGTGGAAAGAAAAAAATAATAAGGAACCAAATTTGTAAATTATAGTTTTATCTACCCAGTCAAAGTGCTGGGTATTTTTTTCTACACTGTGCATTTAATAAAAAACTTCGGGAAAACTAATTTCGGAGGTGATATTATGGCCGAAAAACATCCTGATCGCACTAGTGAATGGGACAAACAACAACAAGTATTGAAAAGAACCAATGCTGGAACGGTGCCCTCTAATAAAACAACAGATGACCAAAAACATAAAACGGAAAAAAACATAAATCAATAGGTGGCGCATGCCATCTATTTTTTTATGAATTTTTCCTCCCACTTCTTATCGACCTCAATAACAACATTGGTAGCAACACTAGCAAATTCCAGTATTTCTGCCACCTGCCTACTTTCAAAGGAAATAATTGTACACTCACCTCGTGCGAGGGCTGGGTAAACGCCACCATGTATACTTGCACCGTTGCTTCCAACAACTAGACCCGCACACACACCTTTAACCTTTTTTCTTTCCTTTTCCATCCTAATCACCTCCCCTACAACCTATGCATTACTCTTTGTCCAGTATCACCCTTGCATCGATCATGGCTAATCAATACACATTGAGACGCTAAAGAGCATTGATTTTTTGTAGTTTTTTTTGTAATCAGCATAAATACCCGCACAATATCCATACAAATAAATGACCGAACCTTGCCAATAGGAACGGTTACCTTGTACCGCCACTCAGGGCTTTCTTGCCCCAATAAAAAAGTAAGGAGGTTTTTTTATGAATGCTCTTTACGTACGCGTAAGTACAGAAGATCAGGTACGTAAGGGATACTCCCTCGGAGATCAAATAAATGCTTGTCGCAATCATTTGCTGGCACTTGGTGAGGGTAGTATTGAAGAATATATTGATGATGGTTATAGCGGGGAATTTCTGGAACGTCCCGGACTTGAAAGACTACGCACTAACCTCCAGAGCGGCATGATAACAACAGTTGCCATTTATGATCCCGACCGCTTAAGTCGCAACCTTACTAATCAACTCATCATCGCCGATGAAATAGAAAAAGCCGGTGCAAAAATTACTTTTGTTACAGGCGATTATGATTGTTCCCCTGAAGGTCGCTTGTTTTTTAGCATGAAAGGTGCAGTATCAGCCTATGAAAAGGCAAAAATACGTGAACGCACTTCCCGAGGGCGCAGAGCTAAGGCGACAAAAGGCAAAATCGTACTCAATGCCCATCCTTTTGGCTACGACTGGGATTCTGAAAATAGTATGTACCTAGTCAATGAAAAGCAAGCTGAAACCATTCGCTTGATTTACGACCTTTGTATAAACCATAGCTATGGAGCTAGAGCTATTGCTTTGGAATTGGCACGACGAGGCACTATGGGCATTAATAATCGCCCCCTTTCTGTTTGTACCGTATCACGTATCCTCACCAAAAAAATGTATTATGGTCAGCACAACCTCTTTACCCAATCTACACGTAAAACTGGGCAAAATACGCGCGAGGTGAAAAATAACCCCCAGGAATTATGGATACCTATCCAAATACCAGCAATTGTCACCCTAGAAATGTGGGAAGCATCCCAGACACAAATACAAAGGAACAAGAGACTATCAACGCGAAATTCCAAGCGTAACTATCTTTTAAGAGGCATCCTATACTGTACCCTATGCGGACGTTCTATGATCGCCTACGCGCGCCATAACAAGCGTCAAACAGGCATTGATAAGGTCTACTATTACTATTCCTGTATATCTAAAGAATCGAATGCCTATGCCCTTGCTGGCACTCGTTGTCAGTGCCGTAGAATACCCGCAATAGACTTAGAAAATGCAATCTGGGATGCTCTCGTGGAGATAGTCAATGGCACCAAGCATTTGAACCGCTACCTCCACACCAAAAACCTACCTGACTATTCCCAAGAAATTGAACGGTTAACAAAATTCCACCTAGCATTGAAGAAAAAATGTACTGACATTACCCGTTGGTACCGTGAAGGTATGATTGATCTTGAAACGGCCGAAAAAGAACTACAAAACGTTAACAAAGAAATCACAACGATCTTATCCAAACTATCTGAATTAACAACAGCCCAGCAAAAAGTAAAACAGCCAGCGATATCGCCAGCTGCTCTTCTTTCTGCCAAAACATTTGAGGAAAAACGGGATGTACTGTTAAATTTACCCTATAAAATTCACGCCGTCCGCTTGGGTCAAAGTTTTGAATTCTGTTTTAGTATCTGAGGCATCGTCAAAAGTAATTACCCACTTTTTGATAATTCATTACCGTTTGCATTTCCGACATGTTAAGATCTGATGTTTTTAACATTTTTATTTACCTCCTAGCCACTCTGCTTGTTCCATATACTATATGAAAACTTAAAACTAAATGTGTCCGCTGAGGCGTCACAAAGAAAATAAGAATTCACCTACTTATCTACATATATATATTTACGCATGTGCCCAAGGGCTGCTTTTTCTAAACGCGAAACTTGTGCTTGTGATATACCAATTTCATCAGCTACTTCCATTTGTGTTTTTCCATCAAAAAAACGTAAATTAAGTATATGTTTTTCTCTATCACTGAGTTTATACAATGCATCCTTAATGGCTATACCTTCCAACCAATTAAAATCCAAATTTTTGTTATCACTAATTTGATCCATAACAAAAATCGGATCGCCACCATCATGGTAAATGGGTTCAAATAAAGAGATTGGTTCTTGAATGGCATCGAGAGCAAACACTATTTCTTCCCGTTGCATTTTAAGCTCATCAGCAATTTCACTGATAGAAGGTTCACGAGAGTGTTTGCAGACCAGAGAATCTCTAACCTGTAAAGCTTTATAAGCAATATCACGCATAGACCTACTTACCCTAATCGGATTATTGTCCCTTAAATAGCGACGAATTTCACCAATAATCATCGGTACAGCATAAGTGGAAAATTTAACGTTTTGCGAAAGATCAAAATTGTCTATCGCCTTCATAAGCCCAATGCATCCCACTTGAAATAAGTCATCCACATACTCACCGCGGTTATTAAATCGTTGAATTACACTCAAAACCAATCGCAAATTACCATAGATTAACTTCTCACGTGCAAGCAATTCACCATTCTGCAACACAACAAATAATTCACGCATTTTGATGGCGGAAAGCACCGGGAGTTTTGCTGTATTTACACCACAAATTTCCACCTTGTTTATAATCACGTTACATCCTCCCATAAGTTTCCATAATCTTAGGTATCTTCCCAAAAGCAATACATCAGATTCTGGTCAGCTTGCATAATGCGTAGGCTATGTTTCTCCGCCTAGCGCAAAAGTTGCTCAGAATTTTCGCCTACTTATTTTCTTTCCGATACCCTAAAAGACCATTACTGTACATGAGCATTATTACCATGGTTAACAAGTTTTATTCATCATTAGACCCGCAGATGCGAGTATAAAAAAAGACTTGGCCCCAGCCAAGTCTTTAAAAATTTTACTCATTGCATGCGAATAATTTCTTTCCGCAGTCTCCTAATAATTCGCTTTTCTAGTCGGGAAATATACGATTGCGATATCCCTAACATATCAGCGACTGCTTTTTGTGTACGCTCTAAGCCATCATCATTTAAACCAAACCTTAACTCCATAATACGCCTTTCTCGGCCGCAGAGCTTATTCATCGCAGTATGTAATAATGTCTTATCTACTTCTTCTTCTACTGATTTATAAATAATATCATTCTCCGTTCCCAGTACATCAGATAGTAATAATTCATTGCCATCCCAATCAATATTCAAAGGTTCATCAAAAGATACTTCTGAACGAGTTTTACTATTGCGCCTCAAATACATCAAAATTTCATTTTCTATACATCGTGAGGCATACGTAGCTAATTTTATACGTTTAACTGGATCAAAGGTATTAACAGCCTTAATCAACCCAATCGTACCAATGCTAACTAAATCCTCAATACCCACTCCAGTATTTTCAAACTTACGGGCTATATAAACTACTAAACGTAAATTTCTTTCAATGAAAACACTTTTTACTGTATGATCACCATTTTGCAAACGAGTTAGTAACAATGTTTCTTCATCATTGCTTAAGGGTGGCGGTAGCACTTCTGTACTGCCTACATAAAAAACCTCATCTGGTTTCAGTAATCGCAACACTTGTAAAATGGCAATCATTTTCAGTTTAATTACTACTTTAATTCTTGACCATGTTATGCACATACACTTGCCCCCTCTATTTTACTTAGTTCATTCATGATCTGAGAATGTAATAGCACAGCATATTCGCCATCAGCAGCTAAATTCCCACTATAAATGCCAATCACCACGTCACGAATTTCAATAAAGCCAGCTTCACTTGCTACCATAAAATGATCTGGTCGAAAGGATAATAACATGCTCTTGCTACCAATTGCATGGTATGGAATAATTTGTATACGAGATATCCATGTCAAATCCATACATTGATCTAAATTAGTTAACCACATTTCTGGAGAATTTTTTCGCAAAAAATCCACAACCTCTGCACTTAAAATTGATTCTACTGCACATTGATTTACCACGATAACAGGCCTGCGACCAATTACAGTATATAATCCATTACCCGTATCAAGCATCCCTGTAAGCTCAATCTTTCGGCCTTCATATTCAATTTTCACCTGATGTAAGTGTTGCTGGCGGGTCAAACGAGGCAATATACGCCGTAAAACAATAATAATTAATGCAATACCTGTGCAGCTACCAAACAGCAAATGTATCCACGATAGATTTGTAATGACCATAGTAGAACTCCCCAAATAATTACTTGTTTGCCAAAAATACAACCATCCTGCTACTGCTCCACCTAAAATAAAGGCCACAACATAAAAAAAGGCTACCAGTAGGAACGTGCTGCGTATCGATTTAAAACCAAATGCTACTAGTATGAGTAGTAAAGAAATCATTGCTTTGCATAACGGCTGATAAATCATCATCATTCCTGGCAATAAGCCAGCCAACACATAACAACTCCCTACAGCACCAGCTAATATAATACGCCACAGTTTATAGTTTATGCCTGCTGTCCAAGCCGTTAACAATAAAATAGTACTATTCATAATTATATTTATAATAAAAATCACATCGGCATAAACATACATATTTGTAACCTACCTATCTAACTTTATATGCTCTTCATAATAATTTATTGATTGTCTATAAAAGTTATTCCTATTATAACAAAGTACTTCTTATCATTTTGTAAATTTATGGGATTCATTTTAAAAATAACCCTTACAAAAATAAACAAAAAAGGCATGTGAAAACCAAGGTTTTCACATGCCTTTTTTGTTTATTTTTTTGATGATGTCTTATCTTCTCATCCATGCTGGTATATCTAAATCCCGAACCTTGAAAGGCTCGATTACTGGAGCTTCATTTTTAGCCGTATGTAAATTAACTGGCTTGCCATCAAATCCTGTAGCAATAACAGTAACACGCACCTCATCCTGAAATTCTTCATCAATAACAGCACCAAATATAATATTCGCTTCTGGATCAACCGCATCAGAGATAATAGCAGCTGCCTCATTCACTTCTAACAAGCCCAAGCTCGTACCACCTGTGATATTCAACAGAACACCTCTCGCGCCTTCAATTGAAGTTTCGAGTAAAGGGCTCTTAATTGCCGCTTCAGCTGCACTTACTGCACGATTATCACCCGAACCATAACCAATGCCCATTAACGCCGAACCTGTATCTGTCATAATGGTTTTAACATCGGCAAAATCTAAGTTAATCAACCCTGGTACTGCAATCAGATCAGAAATGCCTTGTACACCTTGTCTGAGAACATCGTCAGCAATACGAAAAGCATCCATCATTGATGTACGTTTATCGGCAACTTGTAACAAACGATCATTTGGTATCGTAATAAGGGTGTCTACTTTTTCCTTCAGCTTAGCAGTACCCAGTTCCGCTTGTCCTTGTCGTCTACGCCCCTCAAAAGAGAATGGCTTGGTAACAACACCAACTGTTAATGCGCCTACTTCTTTTGCACATTCAGCAACAACAGGAGCAGCGCCTGTTCCGGTACCGCCTCCCATCCCTGCAGTAACGAATACCATATCGGCACCACGTAGTGATTTAATTATTTCCTCACGGCTTTCCTGAGCAGCTTTTTCTCCAATTTCTGGATTAGCACCTGCACCAAGTCCCTTTGTGAGTTTTTCGCCAATCTGAATACGATAAGGAGCCTGTGAGTGCATTAATGCCTGGGCATCAGTATTTACCGATATAAATTCTACGCCATTCAAACCAGCAGTAATCATGCGATTTACCGCATTATTTCCGCCACCACCAACACCGATAACTTTTATTGCCGCAAATCGATCTAAATCCATGTCTAATTCCAGCATGAAATTTCCCCTCCTTATTAGTCGCAATGTTTTAACTGTTAAATAATTTTTTAAACCTACTTAGTAATGATTGCCAAGTATTATTATTACTAACAACTTGTCCATCGGGTATATTGTTGACGGCATATGTGAGTACTCCATAACAAGCAACATTGGCTGGACTGACATATTCCAAGGGTAATTCATTCGATGTTACAACTTCCACAGTTACGCCAAACATTTTTTTTACACCATCAGCAAAACTAGGCATTGCCCCACAGCCTCCAGTGAGAAAAATCATTTCAATATCTTCTTCTAATGCAATCGATTTTAAAGGGTCTTTTATTAAACTAATAATTTCATCTATACGACTTTCAATTATATCATATAAAAAGTCATAAGCAAACTGTTTATCGGTTGTACCATAATCATTACAATCTAAAATAATATTCTGTCCTCGCAAATTCTTGTCCAATTTTCCATAATATTTCTTAATTTCCTCAGCATGATTATAACTAATACTAAAACCTTTCATTATGTCACTCGTGATATAATCGCCACCCAATGGCATTGATGTAGAAAAATAAATTTCCCTACCGCGATATAATATCAATTCGGTAGTTCCTGCTCCAATATCCATAAATAAAGTTTTTTGAGTACTAATTGCTGGTAAAGTTTGCATAGCAACAACAGAATTAGCTACTACGCCAATCACATTGATACCCAATTTTTCAATAGCATCAATTAACTTATTCATTACTATTTTAGGTATCGTTACTAGATGTGCTTCTACTTCTAAATGAGCACATTTTTGCTGTAATGGCACGTCTAACTGCTGTTGTTTATCAAGAACAAAATTTCTAGGTAATATATGGAGAACTTCATCTTCATCTAATGCACCAACTAGCACAGCAGCCTGATATAGACGATTAATATCTTCATGAGTAATAGCATCCCTAATTGATAGCCCAATACTGCCAACGCTATTTAAGGAATTGATTTCTATACCACCAATGCCAATATAAGCATTTTTTACTGAAATGCTCGTTGCCACGACTGCACATTCAACAGCTTGCTTAATTGACATAGCAAGCGCCTCAAAGTCTGTAATAATGCCTTTCGTAAAACCAGTGGTTGGCATTGTGCCACTACCTGCTATTAAAACGCCGCCATCCATAGCTAATGTTCCAATAAATACCTTTATCATACTAGTTCCTATATCAATTCCTAAAACATGTCCATTATCCATATCTACCCTCACCTAGCAAATATTATAGTTATTCCATTTATTTCAACATAATTATCAAATTTCCTTTTTTCTTTAGAAAAAAATAGATATATGTTATATGATAGCATAACTTGCATGACCTTAAACAGTGCCAAACGTCTTATTTTTCTAAAATAATTGCCATCTGATATCTTCTTTGTTTATAGATAATAAAAAAGAACCTACCGAATTGGTAAGTTTTTTTTATTAAAAGCAAATGCACTTTATCGTAATGATAATGCTATTTTTTTAAAAAATAACGACGTATAATCGCTAAATTCTGGAATATTCGCAAACCAAATGCTAATAAAGCTACATAATATAAATCAATTCCCAATCTTTCTCCAATATATACCAGGCCTGCGGCCATTAACGCATTTGTAAAAAAACCAGTGACAAATACTGTATTATCAAATTTTTCTTCAGCACCAGCCCGTAACCCACCAAAAACTGAATCCAAAGATGCAAGTAGTGCTACCGACATAAATTTAGCATATTCCACAGGTATGTTTAACGGTAGAAAAGCACCGGCAACTATGCCTACAAAAAGTCCAAATAGGGGTAAAAACATTTATTTACCACCATCCTTTACTGGCTTAGCATATTCAAAACGGAAGGTTCCTTTATATGCCGCAACTGGTACAATATCTTGTTGTTTGACGGTTACCTGAATACCCCAAAATTGCAATAGTTCGATTACGCCCCCCCGCATTTTAAGAGCATTTTCTAAGGTTTGTGGTTCACCAATTACTTTTATCTCATAGGGCGGTGCATAACGAGTATTATTTACTGATAGAGTCGGTCCAGCACAGCGTATTTCTGAAGTAGCGATTAACCGCTGGTCGTTAATTGAAATTGCTTCCGCCCCTGCTGCCCACAATTCATTGATCAATTTCAGAATATCCTCATCATGAATTAAGTATAAGTTCGGATTATCACCAGCTTTAGATAACCTTTTGCTATCATCAACTGTTATAACAAGACCAGTTCCTTCCAAAGCAACTACACCAGCGCCCATTCGAATATTTTCACCCTCTTTGGTAGCTGATTCTAATCCCGGATTTTGCCTAAGCTCATTCAGCTGTTTCAGTAAGATATCACGTTCTTTTTCCGTTTGACTTAAGCGTTGAGACAAATCTTCAATACGTTGAAACGGAATACTGGATTTGATATCTTGCGTTGTACGAAACTGCACTGCTAACATAAAGCCTAGCACTGCACATACTAATGCAAGAGCAATTTGCCCTTGTTTAATTGGTAACATTTTTTCGCTCCTTTCATAGATAAATTTCAAATATTATTTATCTATCTCCTATTCTTCTTTGAATTTAATCACTGGCGACGCATAACTAAGATCAATATATTCGATTTTATTTTTTTTACCATCAAGCTCATGCAACATATCATTAGTCAGTTTAGCCTTGTCCGCCAATCGCTCACTGTTCCCCAAACGAATATGTATTGAATTAAGAGTATATATAATCGTTTCCTCAGAAGATTTAATATTTACTTCAGATAATTGATTTAAAGTAACTTCATCCAATATAGATAGATAGTTTACAATATTTTTAACAGCTTGATTTTGAATCTTATCGCCAACATATTCATTTTCAAGTCTAGTACCTGTAATCATTGGTACATTAATTTGTTTAATATTCTTAAAAACTCCCAATACTACACCCTGCTTATCGACTTCTAGAAATCCATAATTACTCGCTACATAAGCGATGGGCTTACGTTCTTTTATGTTAATAACAATCGTTCCCGGAAAATTCCGCGAAACCGTCACTTCATCAATTCTCAAATCGTGCAGTAACCGCATTTTAATATTGGCAGTATTTAAACTAAATATATTGATGGTCCCTGGAATATCAGCGATACGGTATATCTCTTCAACTGATACATATTTATTTCCTTCAACAATTACTGATCCAACCGTAAAATAAGATGATTTAATAAATAACACTCCAGCGATCAGTATGACAAGCACTAATAACAAACCGATAAAGCCTTGACTGGATATTATACGTCTACCTTTACGTGCATCTTCAGTTTCTTTTTGGTACATCACACCACTACTCCTTGCAACAGACTAACAAGCACCACTGTAAGTCTAATCATACAACGATTCCAATCATATATACAATAGAAAAATTAGACAGCATCACTAGATGCTGTCTACATAAAGCTAATATTGGTTATGAATGAAAAATTATTTACATTCTGCCATACATAGCAACCGTTCACACAAATCAGCAAATGATATTCCAACAGCAGCAACAGCTTTAGGTACTAAACTGGTTGCCGTCATACCGGGTATGGTATTTACCTCTAATACATATGGATTATTATCTTTATCAAGCATAATATCCACTCTGGCAATACCACGACATCCTAATTTAGTAAAAGCCTCGATCGCCACTTTTTGCACAATATTAGTTGTGGACTCACTCAATTTAGCTGGCACGATATATTCGGTAGCACCTTTAGTATATTTAGATTGATAATCATATCGACCAGAATGCGGTACTATCTCAATAATAGGCAATGCTTCCGGCTCATCAGTACCCCAAATAGCTACTGTAAGTTCTCTGCCACTGATAAATTCTTCTACCAAAATAGTTTCACTATATTCAAAGGCTTGGTTAATTGCCCCAGAGAGATCATCACTATTTTCCACAATTACTACACCAATGCTCGACCCTTGGGCTGCCGACTTTACAACTACGGGAATATTAAAATCTGCGCTGATTTCTGCTGGCAAATTTCTTTTTCGATCAGCCTTAGTAAATAGACAGGAACGTGGTGTAGGAATATCCGCTGATAAAAAGATTCTCTTCGTAACCCCTTTATCCATGGCCATAGCACTAGCCAATACACCTGAACCAGTATATGGAATTCCTAAAAGTTCAAGAGCCCCTTGCAATACACCATCTTCACCGTATTTGCCATGAATTGCATTAAATACAACTTCAATTCCTGCCTCTGTCAGTTGCTCCACAAAACGCATTGGCTCCAGATCAATGCCAACTACATTATATCCCTTTTCCTGAAGGGCCTGCAAAATAGCAGTACCAGTATTTAAAGAAACTGATCTTTCAGCTGATGGCCCTCCCATCAATACGGCAATTTTTTTATTTTTCACAACATAATCCCCCTATTCCATTTTGCATCTTGAAATATTAGCACCCAAACTTTGCAGTTTCTCCTCTAACCTTTCATAGCCTCGATCGATATGATATACATTTTCTATTTCAGAAACTCCTTCTGCCGCCAAAGCAGCAAGGACTAATGCGCCACCAGCTCTCAAATCACTGGCAGTTACAGTGGCTCCTGTTAATTTAGACACACCACGAATAATGGCAGTACGGCCCTCAACTTTTATTTTGGCACCCATGCGAATCAGCTCATCAACATGCTTAAAACGATTTTCAAAAATAGTTTCAGTTATAATACTAGTACCTATGGCAATGGTTAATAACGATAATATCGGCGCTTGTAAATCCGTTGGAAATCCTGGATATGGCAAAGTCTTAATGTCAACACCATGTAAATCATTAGCTTTTATCCTAATATAATCATTCCCTAAACTGATGTGCGCACCAACATCCTGCAGTTTATCAATTACTGAAAACAAATGCTCTGGTAAAATATTTTCTACAACGATGTCGCCATGGGTAATGGCCGCTGCCATTAGCAGAGTGCCAGCTTGAATACGATCAGACATTACAGTGTGTTCAGCAGGCATCAGCCTTTTACTGCCATAAATCCTAATTGTATCAGTACCGGCTCCTGTAATTTTAGCACCCATTTTATTAAGGAACACTTGTAAATCATAGATTTCAGGTTCACGTGCAGAATTCCGAATAATCGTCAATCCATCCGCTAGTACAGAAGCCATCATCGCATTTTCAGTAGCTCCTACACTAGGATAATCGAAATTAATTTCAACACCTTTTAAGCAACTAGCATTTGCCTCAATAAAACCAAAGCTTTCCGTCACACGCGCACCAATTTTCTCCAAAGCCTTAATATGTAAATCAATAGGCCTTGGTCCAATTGCACAGCCGCCAGGATAAGCCAACCGAACTTTATGAAATCTACCCAATAAAGGACCCATTAAAAACACTGAACCCCGCATCTCTCGCATTAAATGCTCTGGTATTTCTACTTCCTTGATATTCGTTGTGTCAATGGTTAAGGTGTTATCTTCTCGGGTAATTTTAGCACCTAGCAAAGTTAAAATATCTTGCATGACTTTTATATCACGCAAAAACGGGATATCATGAATAATGCTTACCCCAGAACAAAGCAGCGTAGCTGCCATAATTGGCAATATGGCATTCTTGGCTCCACTGACTTTAATCTTACCACTTAATTGTACCTCTCCCTTGACGATAAATTTCTCCATCGTCTCCCCTCCTAGAAAAGTACAATCACCCTATTAAAAAATACTCTAATACTATATACAACACACTAAGAAAGTAACAGCTGTATTGTTTGTCTGCTAGGAATGGACGATCGGGCATCGCTTGCTCCCTACGTAAGGTTGCGCTGGGCCCTATCTTCCATTCCTAGCGATTGCCTATCGAATAGTTAGTGGTTCTATATAGCTGTTTTTTTATATATTCTCTATTTTTTCATTAATATTTCCACAAGTTCTTCACCTGCAAGATAAATATTTCCCGCTCCCATAGTCATAACTAAATCACCAGGTTCAGCAATCTCACTTAGATATCGAGCAATCTTATCTTTTTCGGGAATATAAATTACCTGCATACCCGTTTGACTCTCAATTTCTTCTTTTAAAACTATACCCGTGATTCCTGGGATTGGCTGCTCACCAGCTGCATATATATCCGTAATAATCACAATATCACTTGACGTAAATGCCCTACCAAACTCAGCGCGTAAAAACTGCGTACGAGAATAACGATGAGGTTGAAACACACAAATAAGCCGCTTAGGTTCTGTCTGACGTGCAGCCAACAAGGTAGTAGCTATTTCAGTAGGGTGATGGGCATAATCATCAATAACCCACACGCCGTTTATTCGCGCTTTTGTCTGAAAACGACGTTTCGCGCCTTGAAAATGAGCCAACCCAGCTGCAATCTGTGCAAAAGTAAGACCTAGCGTAATTCCAACAACAACAGCAGCTAACGAGTTAGCTACATTATGCCGCCCTGGAACTTTTATTTTTAGGGTACCTAATAACTCTCCTTCCTGATAAACATCATAAGTAGTCATTACTCCCTCAATGCGAATATTACGAGCCATATACTGAGCATCATGTTCAACTGCATACGAGATATACGGCCTTTCCAGTTTACCGACTAAATCTCGAATATAAGCGCTATCAAAACATAAAATACCTAATCCATCATTTTGGGGCAAGTTATGTAAAAATTTATTGAAAGTATGTAAGATATTTTCAACTGTTTTATAAAAGTCCATATGATCATTTTCTATATTAGTGACAACTGCAATATGAGGTGAGAACTTCAAAAAAGATCCATCACTTTCATCGGCCTCAGCCACTAGATATTTGCTATTCCCTAGCTTGGCATTGCCATTCAAATAATCAACTTCGCCCCCAATGATCACGGTGGGATCTACGCCTGCGTGTTCGAGCATAACAGCAATCATTGCTGTTGTAGTAGTCTTTCCATGAGCTCCAGCCACAGCAATACCTTGATATTGCAACATCAACTGCGCGATCATATCAGCACGATGAAAGACGGGAATTGCTTTTTGCCTTGCCATTTGTACTTCAGGATTATCCTCAGAAATTGCAGTTGACACTACAATGGCTTGTGCATCACCAATATTTTCACCACTATGCCCAGTAAATACTTTGGCTCCTTGTTTGACCAGTTTGTTTATTGTTTCAGATTTATTAAGATCAGACCCTGTAACCGTATATCCCATTTCCAATAAAACCTTAGCAATTGCGCTCATCCCAGCGCCACCGATGCCAACAAAATGAAGCTTTTTAATATCTTTTAGCAAAAAAATTTCTCCTCCTTCTTGTCACCCCTTTTGCCTACCTGCTCTTATGCGTATTTTATTGTATGCAAAGCAAAGCTGGGGTGTTACAGCCTATATTGAACACTGTTATCTCATTATTACACAATAGCAACTATTGCAAATAGCAGCAGCACTAAAATTAACTATATTATAACTCATTTTTATATTGTGAGTTTCACTTAATCATCATCAGAGCCATTTTGGCAATACTCTCAGCAGCTTGTGGGCAGCCTAATCTCTTACTTGCAATTCCCATATCGTCGAGTTTTTGCGGACTACTTATTAATTCATGAATCGTTGCAATCAGTCTGCTTCCATTTAACTCGGCATCACGAATCACGACAGCCGCCCCTTGCTGCTCCATTACCCTAGCATTAAATTCCTGATGATTTTCAGCAGCATAGGGATAGGGAATAATGATAGATGGAATTCCCCTTGCTGTCAGTTCAGCCAATCCAACCGCACCTGCCCTAAATATTGCAATATCCGCTACAGCTAATGCTTGAGGCATATTGTACAAATAAGGTTTGATGATAATATTACCAGCCTTAGTTGTATCTATACAACATTGTTTAAGTTTTTCAACTATGCCATTATACTCGCTTTGCCCTGTAACATGCAAGAGTTGTATGTCTTTTCTACCAGCAAACTGTCGGTAAACATCTATCATAGCTTGGTTTATGCTACGTGCTCCTCTACTACCACCTGATATCAAAATTGTACGTTTAGCGGAATCAAGACCAAGGGCCGCAATACCTTCTTCCCGTGTTGCAGATAGCACTTCCGGACGGATAGGATTTCCACTAACGAATATATTGCCTTGATTTGAAAAGTTTTTAATTGCTTCTTCATAGCCCACTGCTATCTTCTTAACAAATCGCGATAAAATTTTATTTGTAATACCAGGAATCACGTTTTGTTCTTGGATCATCGTAGGAACGCCCATCATACTAGCTGCTAGTAATACGGGTCCACACACATACCCGCCTGTCCCAATTACAACATCAGGCTTGAATTGATTAATAAGTCTTCTTGACTGCCATACGCTACCTAACGTCTTAATGATGGTTTGTAGATTGGTCACTGACAACCGTCGTTCAAACCCTCGCACGTCGATAGTCTGAAAGTCAAAACCTTCTTTCGGGATGATGTCAGCCTCTAATCCTTGCTCCGTACCAATGAATAAAACTTCACATGACGGTACTTGTTGTTGAATCGCTCTAATTATAGTAATAGCGGGGTAGATGTGCCCACCCGTTCCCCCGCCGGACATTATTACACGCATATCCATATACCCCTTATTTGTTTTGCTTTTTATTTGACGTTAACATATCTTGATATGTTTAGCAAAATTCCAACCCCTGCTAAGGTAAAAATTAATGCCGAACCACCAAAACTAATAAACGGTAGCGGTATCCCCGTCACTGGCATCGATGCCGTGACCACGGCAATATTCATCAGAGCTTGCATAACAATCATTGTCGTTAATCCTGCTGCCAACAAACTGCCGTAAATATCCGGAGCAGAAATTGCTATTTTATAACCCCGCCACGCAAACAGAAAAAACAATAAAATCACGGTTATAGTACCGATAAAACCCAGTTCTTCTCCCAAAATGGCAAAAATAAAATCAGTATGTGGTTCTGGTAAATACAAAAATTTTTCCCGGCTCCGGCCCAGACCAACGCCAAATAGCCCCCCTGATCCCAGAGCATAAAGGGACTGAATAATATGGTACCCTGTGTCTAAAGGGTCAGCCCAGGGGTTACTAAACGCTAATAATCTTTTAAGACGATAAGGCTCGAGAAGGATGGCCGCTACGATGGCAACAACACCAACAGCCCCCAGAGATGTTAAATGAGATAATTTTGCCCCTGCAGTAAACAACAAGACAAAAATAGTCCCACCGATGGCCAAAGCAGTACCGAGATCAGGCTCTTTTAGTATTAAGCCAAATATGACTAATAATATTAATAATTGTGGAACAAGACCTTTTAAAAAATCCGCTATTTTTTCTTGATTCTTTGCTAAACTAGCTGAGCAAAATAACACCATACTGAGCTTAGCAATTTCTGATGGCTGGAGATACAATGAACCAAACCCCAACCACCTACGGGCTCCATTTACAACTTTACCAAAGCCAGGAATAAGAACTAAAGTTAATAGTACAACCGTTATAACCAATATTGGTGTACCAAATTTTCTCCACACATGATAATCAATATTTAAAGTGAATAACATGGCCACAATCCCTAGGGTAACCCAAATGATTTGGCGCTTTAAAAAATAATAACTATCATTAAAGTTGACATAGGCTGAGACCGCGCTCGAACTATATACCATTACAACACCAAAACTTAATAATGCAATAACAGTAAAAAACAGATTTAAATCTAGCGACTTAGGTCTAACCGCCAAAGCAACTCCCCCCCTAACACATAATGTCAATAGGATCGTATTACATTAAATCATGGAACTAGTTTTATAATTCATGTACTAATTTTTTAAATACTTTACCACGCTCTTCATAACCACTAAACATATCATAACTAGCACATGCTGGCGATAACAATACCACTTGAGGCCGCTTAGCCAACTGATGGGCCAACACTACAGCGTCAGCTAAACTCTGGGTATCATGTATGTTGTTTATACCAGATGCAACTGCCGCTAATCGGAAACGTTCTTTTGCTTCACCAAGTAATATCAAGTGATCAACTTTTTCTTTAATCATTTGCATAAAAGCCGTTAAATCAGTTTTTTTGTCATACCCGCCAGCAATTAAAATAACATGTTTATCAAAAGCTTCTAGTGCTTTAATTGCCGACTCTGTATTGGTTGCTTTCGAGTCATTATAATAGACAACATCATTTATCGTAGCAACCAGTTCAATACGATGTTCTACTCCTGTGAATGCCAGGATGATTTTTACCATATCTGCCGTCTTGACCCCAGCCAAAAAAGCAACCGCACAGGCAGCTAAAACATTTTCAATACTATGATTACCCCTCATTTGTATCTGGGTAACCGAGCATACTTCTACTGTGTTTTTTTCCCATTTTATTGTAATCATTCCATCTTTAACAAATATCCCTGATGATAGCTCCGTTTGCCTGCTAAAGAAGAAAACCTTAGACGGCACTCGATTACTCATATCTTGTACGGTCGCATCATCATAATTGAGTACGACATAATCATCGTTGGTCTGATTGGCAAAAACCCGTTCTTTCATTTTTATGTAATTTTCCATGGATTGATGACGATCTAAATGGTCAGGAGTAATATTTAAAACCGCAGCGATATGAGGATGAAAATTAATAATTCCCTCTAACTGAAAACTAGATATCTCAGCCACTACACTACCATCATCGTTTACCTGAGCGACTTCTTGCGATAATGCCAAGCCAATGTTACCGCCAACGACTACATTTTCATTCATGGTTCTTATCATTTCACCAATCAGTGTCGTAGTAGTAGTCTTACCATTTGTGCCTGTAATAGCTATCATTGGTACTGGGCACAACTGATATGCTACTTCAATCTCACTCATCACAATGATTCCTTGGTCTTGAGCGACCTTAAGCAAAGGGATGTTTATCGAAATGCCAGGTGAAACAACCACATAATCAATACCACATAGCAGTTCTTCATCTTGCCTGCCAAGGGCTAATTCTACACCAGCTGCCGTCAGCAACTCAAAATCCTTATTCTTCAGCAAATGAGCTGGTTTAGCATCGCTTAAAATCACTTGGGCGCCATGCTGTTGCAAGACATGAGCAACAGAGCTACCACTAATACCTGCGCCTAATATTAAGATTCTTTTATTTTCAAATAGCATCTTATATTCCTCCTACCCGACTTACTGCTAAAATGACCAAAGCGATAGCGCTAAAGGCAACTCCAGTTAGCCAAAAAACAGTAACTACTTTAATCTCAGACCATCCTGCCAACTCAAAATGATGATGTATGGGACTCATACGAAATACCCGCTTACCCGTTAACTTAAATGAAATTACTTGTATTATTACCGATAAAGCCTCAAGGACAAATACACCACCTACAATTACAAGAAGTAATTCGGTTTTTGTCATTACCGCTACAGCAGCTAATGCCCCCCCTAAAGCCAGCGATCCGGTATCTCCCATAAACACCTTGGCTGGATGGGCATTATACTTTAAAAAGCCAAGACTTGCACCAGCTAAAGATACACAAAAAATGGCTAAATGAGGCTTTCCAAAACTCATGGCAATCACGGCATAAGCCAGTGCTGCCACTGTCGTAGTGCCAGCAGCCAACCCATCAAGACCATCCGTAAGATTGACAGCATTCGTAGTACCTACCAGCACTAAAAATATCAACACATAATATAATGGACCAAGATCAATATTAATATCCAACAAAGGTATCCATAAGTCAGTACCACGCCCCATATAGTTTATCGCAATATATGCTAATGCTACCGCCATAATAATTTGCCCCAGCAGCTTCTGTTTTGCTTTCAACCCCAGGGAACGTTTAAGTACAACCTTAATAAAATCGTCGACAAAGCCAATCAAACCATGACCTAAGGTAACAAATAAAGCTAACCAAATCTCAATACTATGACCAGCGTAAACAATCGCTGGCACAATTAGTGCGACCAAAATAATAATTCCGCCCATTGTAGGCGTGCCTGCCTTAGCATAATGTCGTTCAGGACCTTCTTGACGAATACTCTGACCAAATTTAAAACGCCGCAGCACCGGAATAACGAGGGGGCCTGCAACTAACGCTATGACAAATGCCATCCCCGAGGCATACAACAATTCTTGCATAATTTACCTCCCACAAACCATTACAAAAACATTTTAACCATATTTTCCATTTTCATGCCCCGTGATCCTTTAATTAAAACGGTATCACCAGATTTAAGTATATTTTTTAGTGCTTCCTGTGCCTCTTCATGGCTTGAACAAGGGATAGCCATTGCTAAGCCTTGCTCATGAGCTGCCTTTGCAATGTTACTTGCTAACTCTCCTACTGTTACCACGATATCAATATGACATTGGGCCAATTTCTCCCCAATCTGCCGGTGGGCTGCCACTGCAATATCCCCCAGTTCCAACATATCACCCAGTATCGCTACCTTGCGATGGGATGCCACTTCTATCAAAGTATCAATAGCGGCTGACATTGACATGGGGCTAGCATTATAAGCATCATTAATAATAATGTAATCGCCCATTGCCTCAATATGTAACCTCATGGGGCTGGCAGTAAAATTACTCAACCCAGTGCGAATATCCTCAGCATTCAACCCCATCTCTAATCCAACAGCAATGGCAGCTAACGCGTTATATACATTGTGTTTACCAACAGTTGGTATTGACATTGGGAAATTTTCCTGACCAATCTGACATTGAAAACTCATCCCCTGAACCTCTGTACATATTTGTTTTGCGCACAGAGTTCCGTGTTCTAGTCCAAATAAAGTGATTCTACTCGGTGTTTGCTTTATCATCGCCTGCACATAATCATCATCTGCATTTAAAATTGTTAAGCCACTTTCAGGGATAACTTCCAACAATTCAGCTTTGGCTGATGCAATATTCTCCAGTGAGCCTAATAATTCAATATGCGTTTCCCCCACATTGGTAATCACAGCCACCGTAGGTAAGGCAATATTGGCAAGTTCACGAATTTGCCCCTTACCTCTCATTCCCATCTCTACAACAGCAACTTCATGCAGAATGGTAAGTTGCAGCAAAGTCAATGGTAATCCAATTTCATTGTTATAATTAGCTTCGGTTTTTAAAACATTAAACTTACTGGCGAGTACGGCTGCCACCATGTCTTTCGTCGTAGTCTTGCCATTTGATCCAGTAATTGCCACAACTGGTATACTAAAGCGTTTGCGGTGAAAACATGCCAACCCTTGCAAGGCCTTTAATGTATCAGCGACTACTATCACCGTTATCGTATCTGCAATGGCAAGTTCTGAACGGCTCGTAATAATGCCACTCGCCCCACTAGCAATGGCTTGTGCAATAAAATCATGCCCATCAAAGTTTTCACCAACTAGCGCAATAAATAGATCACCAGGACGGACTTTACGAGTATCTGTACAAATGCCTGTAAATTTTTCACTACTACCTAAATTGCGCACCACACCAGCTGTTGCCTCACAAACCTCACTTATCGTAAACACTGCCATTATATCATCTCCCTGATGATTTCCTTGACTACCTCTTTATCATCAAAAGAAATGGTTTTGTCCTTGAGAATTTGATAATCTTCATGACCTTTGCCAGCAATAATAACGATATCGTCTTTTGTAGCTAAATGTAACGCCCTCGCAATGGCTTGCCGGCGATCACTAATTTTTTCGTATAGTTTTTCTGCACCCAGCCCATCTTTTATCCCATTTTCAATTTCCGCTAGAATAACATCAGGATCTTCACTCCGTGGATTATCTGAGGTAGCAATTACAATATCACCATACGTTGCCGCCAGTTTTCCCATAATAGGTCGCTTCGTCCGATCACGATCGCCACCACAGCCAAATACCACAATAATTCGCTCTTTAGCAATTTTTTGAGCGGTTTGCAAAATATTTTCTAATCCGTCAGGTGTATGTGCATAATCCACAATTACACTAAAGGACTGACCAGCATTCACAAGTTCAAATCGACCAGGCACACTTTGGAATTTTTCAAGAGCATTCTTGATCACGGTAGGATCGATTCCCTCTGCTAAAGCTGCACCAACCGCTGATAACACATTATATACATTAAAGAAACCGGTAATATTAAGTGTCAGGTGCATGGAGCCAAACGAACCAACAATATCAAATTTCGCTCCTGTGGCCTGTATATCGGTATGCTCGGCTTTTAAATTCGCAGCGGCATGAATACCATATGTAAGCGTTGTACACGCTGTATTGCCTAATATAGCAGTTGAAGCTTCATCATCTACATTAATAACTGCTGTTTTTTTAGGCTTGCG
>Ga0224518_1000013_pt1 | contig 51087 bp, 47 predicted proteins | sample IRBST25metaG_FD_179891 | JGI IMG/M metagenome (GOLD analysis project Ga0224518, IMG submission 179891) | Peat soil microbial communities from Stordalen Mire, Sweden - IR.B.S.T-25 | ecosystem: Environmental > Terrestrial > Soil > Wetlands > Peat | place: Sweden: Norrbotten County, Stordalen Mire...
AAAGAAATCAACGATTGGCGCCGGCACCCAATGATCGGTGGATTCCAAATTGCGTGGCCGCGCAAACTGTAATCGCACATCGCGCCCACTACCTACAATCTGGATATTCTCTAGCGTTGGTGACAATCCCAACGATAACGCCCGCGCTGTTACAGGCATGTTTTCCCCCTGGTAGCCCATTATTTCTGTCATGACGGAATCCACCGCGAAACCATTAATCCCACCAAGTAGCACACCAGCCTGCTTAGCAATTCCATTGCGCGGTCCATTGCCTTCCATCCCAACAATACCATCAACAATATACAGAACTGGTTTTACGACTTGCGCTAAATCTACTAGCATACCAGCAAAATCACTACGTTTTTTCATGCGCAAGTGAAATTGAGCTTTATCCGTTCCCACAATCAGACCAAATAGATTTTTTATTGTCCCAGTAACCCCCATAAAAGAATGGGTTTTCATCTTTGCGAGGGAAATAATTTGATCGACTTGCTGATAGGCAGCAGCCAATGCAAATTTTTTTATCGTTCTCCCTGGGGGAAAAACTACATCTACTTTTTCCGCAAAGGATACAAGCTCTGCCCCTTCCTGTTGACACACCTCTAATATACCACATTTTTCAGCTACCTTTAAAGTACTGCTGACACCTGGCGAATCTCCCACAAGAGCAATCCCACCCGCCTGCTTCACTTGCCGAATTAGGGCTCTCACTACCTCCGGGTGGGTAGTTACCATCAGCTCTTTGGCTACGCCTTCCACCATATTGGGTTTGATTAACACCTTATCATTAGGTTTAATAAACTCTGATATACCACCCAATTCTTCAAGCAATTCTTGCATGGCTTGCTCGACTACCTGCTCATCATAATTGTCGACTTTGACAACAACTACCTTAGCCATTTTCTATGTCCCCTCACCTGATTTTTTCCCTTTTACATATTATATATCTCATTATGTTATTATCGATTTAATATAACAAAAACATCTTATCAGATACTCACCTTCTGCGCCTTGGTATCATAGAGTGTATTAACTTAATGATAAAGGAGGAATTACTTATGGGTTTCGGAGGCTTTGGAGGCGGACGTAATGGTTTTGGTGGCGGTGGCTTCATTATCCTGATCATCATTCTTATATTTTTCTGCTGTTGCGGGAATGACTCTTCCTCTAGCTGTTAATTTTTTCTAAATTAATCGATTATACCATTCTCTCTTGTAACCACGCTTAGCCAAAGCGTGGTTTATTTTTTTGCATCGACGATAAAAATCAACATAAAACCCGCCTACATGTTAGCGCCTGTAGGTGGGTTTTCCTATTTGATATTTGTACTTTCACTGTAGACTTTAAATCGCTTAGGCCACCAAGATTCCTGGTGATTGCCAGTGGTTAAATACACTCCCAAAAGGATCCACATCCCCCCAGTGATCTCGTGCCATCCTATATGCTCCCCTAACAATATAACGGCCAGAGACATCCCCACCATTGGCATGATATTAAGGAAAATAGAGGCTTGACTGGGGCCGACTTCCTTGACTCCGTTGTTCCAGCACGTCATTGCTAAGATACCCCCACCGAGCACCATGTATGCCATTGATAATATTCCACTGGAAGTTATATTCGTCGTCATGCCATTCCCATACCACAAGGCAAGAATTCCCGTCATCATTGCACCAGCCAAGCCAGCCCATGCAGTGGTAACCACTGGCGAAATTTCAGCCATTACCTTACGCCCTAAAATAGAATAGATAGCCCAACAAACCTGACTAGCAAAAAACAGGATATCTCCATAGTTAAATGAAAGATTCATAATGACCTGCACCGAACCATGGGCTACTACTAATAGAACGCCAACAAAGGATATCATGATACCTACCCATTGAACTGCATTCATCTGTTCTCGAAGAACAATAGCCGCAAGCACTGCTGTCACTGCCGGAGTTGTGGCAGAAATTAACGTGCTATTTATTACCGTAGAATATTGTAAACCACTAAACTGAAGAACGTTATTCAGGGTAATTCCCGTAAGTCCCATTAATGCCAGTAGGGGGAAATGCCGCACTGGAGGGAGGGCCTTCTTACCGTTATTGATGAATAAGACAATTAATAATATAGCGCTAATACCAATATAGCGATAAAAGGTGATCATGATTGGAGATAGCTCTTTAAGAACTGCTTTTACTACCACCGGCTGCGCTCCCCACAAAACAGCAGCTAGACTTAAATACATATATATATTATCCATTATAAATATCCTTTATCTAAAATATTTTCATCTTTGTATTTTAACACTATATTCTGTAATATAAAATAGATGTTTTGAAATTAAGAGCATTAAAATAATGATAATTAAATTCGAATAAGAGTTTACTTACATTCAAAGTTTGTCCCAAACAACAAAAAATAGAGCCTTTCGGCTCCATTCCGTATCATCTTCATCTTTTTTCAGTCTACAATTTTTCTGGTATTCCTCATAATCATCTAAGGAAAAGAAAACTATGTCTTTTACGTTGTGTGGGCATTTATCACTATTAGTATCAATTACCCGGTCACCTTTTATTCTGCCGTACAATCGACCACCCCCTAACTATAGTTTGTGCTCCGTATTGGTTAATTATTCTTCGCTCAATTCTCCACCTCAAATAAAAAAGCGTGACCAAGGCCATCATCAATTAAGATTTTTGGTTTCAGTCACGTCCATGCTATCATGCATACTATTATAATTTAATCTTCTCAACAAGTTCCTTCATAAATCCATCTTCAAAAGGACTCTTAAACCCAACCTTGTGCAGCATATTAGGAAAATAATCTTTTGCTGATTCCAAGCAAAATGTAGTATATTTTTGCCAAGCATCCTGATGATTTTCATCCATTATTGTTTTAAATTGAAGTGCACAGGTTTGTGCCAGACAATAATCAATATAATAGAATGGAGAGTTATACACATGCCTCTGCAACTGCCAAGTACGTCCAGCACTGAAGAATTCATCATCTGCAAACGCAAGATGTGGCTTATATTCTGTTTCTAACCGCTGCCAAACTGCCCTTCTCTCACCAGCAGTAAGTTCAGGTTTCGTATAAATGATTTCCTGAAATTCATCAACCATACAACCGTAGGGTATAAAGGCAATGGCATCTTCCAGATGCATTTTTTTATAATCAGCGCCTCTATTGCCAAAGAATAAATCCATCCATTGTTCTGTAAAAAATTCCATTGACATGGAATGAACTTCCGCTGTTTCCATCGTGATGTTGTTGTGCTCTACGATTTCATCATTTCTGGTCAGATATCCCTGGAAGGCATGTCCACATTCATGTGTCATCACATTCACATCACCGCTTGTACCATTAAAATTAGCAAAAATAATGGGGGCCTTATACAGCATCAGCATTTCCATATAGCCACCGGTGGCTTTATTTGCTCTTCCTAATACATCAAATAATTCATGCTGTAACATAAAGTTAAAAAATTCCTTTGTCTCGGAAGATAATTCGCTATACATTGTTTTGCCTGCTACAAAAATATCATCAGCCGTGCCAAGGGGAATCGGATTTCCGTCCAAGAAATAAACGCCTTCATCAACAAAATCAAGTTTTTCTAAGCCCAGACGTTTTTTTCGTTCTTCATGCATCTTAGATGCAACGGGAACAAAAACTTTTTTGACTTGATTTCTGAAATTAGCTACATCATTTTTATCATATGAATTACGTTTCATATTGTAATAGCCAAGTTGAACATAATCATCACATTTGATTGCCTTCGCCTGTGTATTACGGTTAGCTACCAGCTTATCAAAAATTTCATCTAATTCATCTGCAATCGTAAGTAGCTTTTCACTTCGCACTTTTGATGCTTCCACTCTTGTTGCCCTGTCTTTTGACTTTAAATATTTGCCTAATAAAGAAAGATTCAGGGTTTCTCCTCTAAATTCAACCTTAGTTTGTGCAAGTAATTTATTGTATTTTGATATAAGAACATTTTCTTCCTGTTTAAGTGGAATCAATACATCATCAAAAGCTTTTAACTGAATTTCAATGTCTTTAAAGGCAACTTTTCCGATCTTATTTTCAAGGTAAGTTCGATAGTTAGAATTAAACAACAGTTTTTGATATTTCACTTTGAAACTTTCAATTTTAGGAGATACTTCATCATAATACGCATGTTCTTTTTCATAAAAATGATCGGACACATCACCATCATGCCTCATACCCGCTAAAATCATTGCTGTACTGACTTTTCCCATTACAGCGTAATATTTTTTATGAACTGCAAATTGTTCTTCGCCATTTTTTGCCGCATTAAATTCTTTTATTATTTCTGCAGTTTCTGTTTCAAAAGATTCAATTGTAATTCTTTCATAAGGAAGCTCTGATAATTTAAAATTTTCATCTTGCATTCTTGCCCCTCCTAATACGTGGCATATTTAAATAATTATCCTGTTTCTATTATATAGTTATTTTCATAATATTTCCATGTGTAATTTTTAAAATATTTGGTTTTTCAACAAAATCAATTATGCACAGAAAAAAACCACAATTTTCGTGGCTTTTTCATTGACCATCCGCTTACATCTTATGCCGTACTACCTCAAACCGCTTCATAGTATATTTTTCTTTTTTTCCAATTCCAGCTTTCATCAGAGAAATTTCAATTTGCTGTTCTACGGAATCAACCCCTTCAAGATTAGGCAACAGCAATCCTTGTCGATATCCATTTGATACAATCACCCCATACCTAGCGACGTTTAATTCTTCCTTTGAGGTTATATCTTCCGGTGGATACAAAACATCGACAGAATAAACTAAATCCGTAAGCTCCTCCTCCGTCACTGGATCAAATCTAGGGTCCTGTACTGCTGCGCTGACTGCATTTTGTATGATTTCCTTAGCGACATTCTCCCGCGAAGGTTCTATCGTTCCAATACAGCCCCTGAGATTTCCATCCTTCTTTAAACTTACGAATACCCCCCTGGAGTGATCTAACATCTCCCCTGGTAAACTGCTAAAATCATAATAGTAACTCCCCGACTTTATATAATGTTCCAAACTATCTTTAGCAAGTTTTACATAGGGATCCATGCCACCACTTACGATTAATTTTGCCGTACCATATCCTACCCCAAAAGGCCCTTCATAAGAAACAACTTGTGTCTGTAAGCTCTTGGTCCCCAGCGCCCCAGCCGTTATGATCAGCGATCTTAGCCCACACTCCCCCGCTTGCTCTGCTAGACCAAAATCAAAGTTGACGATTTCCTCCATACTGCCTCTTGTTATGATATCAAGTATTTTTTCATCAAATTCTTTCCCATAGGGCGAATATGGATAAGGACCTTCCTTTGCTAATTTGTGAGAAAGATCACCGCTGGCAATGATAATTACCTGCTCATCTGAGCTCTCAACTACTTTAGCTAACAAATTCCCGAATTTAGCCAACAGCTTAGGCTCCAATAACCCATACGTAATATGTACCAGCTTGTAATTGGGATATTGTTTATTCACAAAATATAAGGGTACTAAACAACCATGGTCGAGTCTAGCCTCGATATCCATTTCACTAGCAGACTCTTGGTTGATTTGAATTAATGGAATGTTTTCGCGTAAACTTTCCGTCACGATTGCTTGGACCATTTCGATACTATTCGTAAAGGAATTTTCTAAGTCCTGATACCCAAAACGACTAAAATCTCCTACTAACTTTTTCTCTGTGGAGATTGCTATCCCATTACGAAAAACTGGGCCATGGGGTGTAATTACTATAATGGTCGAAGGTTCTCGCTCCTTTATATCTGCGACTAAGTTACCAATACCAGCAATCGTCTTGACAGCTTTCTTGTCTTCCCCTTTGCCAATCTCACTAAGTAATATCGGGGGGTGAGGAAATAAATATCCGCCTAATAATTTACCCATCATCACACCATCCTTCTATATGATTAAGCCTGTAATCTTAGTTTGGCAAGCACTACATTTGTCATCTTCAATTCCCACTACCTTGATATTATGATTCCTGATTACCAAAGCATTTCCGCATATTTTACAATATGTATTTGGGTCTGCACCACGGACATTTCCCATATAAACATAATCTAATTGTTTTTTTGCAATCGCTACGGCCTGAACTAACGTATCAATCGGAGTGGGCGGAAGCTTCATCTTATATGCTGGATGATACCGGCTTAAGTGAAGGGGGATGGACGTATCGATTGAAGCTATTTTTTGTGCCACTGCTTCTATATTAGCTAACGTACTATCCCCCCCCTCAATCACTAAGGTGGTCACTTCAATATGGGCATGCTTGCTACTCAATTCAATCGTATTTAATACAGGTTCTAAACTGCCCTTACAAATTTCCTGATAAAAGCTAGCCTCCATAGATTTTAAGTCAATGTTCATGGCATCAACATACGGGAGTAATTCACGCAATGGTTCTTGATTGATATATCCGTTGGTAACTAAAACATTTTTAAGCCCTACTTTGTGGGCCAGCTTTGCTACATGCAAAACATATTCATACCAGATTGTCGATTCATTATACGTGTATGCAATCCCAATTGATTTTTCGCGACGTGCTAACGCGATTATGTCTTCATCAGCGATTTCAACAGCTTCTTCATCATAATAGACCAGCTCAGAATTTTGACAAAAATCACAGGCAAAATTACAGCCAAAAGTTCCTATGGAAAAGATGGTACTCCCAGGGTAAAAATGATACAAGGGTTTCTTTTCGATGGGATCATAGGCATAAGAAATTACTTTGCCATAATTCTTAGTATACAAAGTGCCATCTACATTTACCCTAACTCTACATCTGCCTGCATTCCCAAGGCTAATGCTGCAATGATGAGGACACAGCAGACAGTCAACATGGTTATTCTCTGCTTTCTGTTGATACATAGCCTCTCTCATACATTACCTCCCCAACTATAATTTCAGTTAATAGCCATCGTTCACCTTCGTCTCCTATTATTCCATTATACTATCTTTTGCATACAACAATAGTAACAACTACATCAGCTGCCGAATTTTCCTTCCGGTTTTAGTTGGTAGAACTACCTATAATTATTTGAAACCACGTAAAAAAAGCCACGAAATTCGTGGCTTCATAAGTAGACTGAACGCGGATACGACTGTTGGCTATTTACTTATAGTTTAGCGATCTGGCTGTCAAAAAAAAGGTTTGCATGTTGAATATAAATTTCATCAGGAACAAAATTTTGTGCGAGTTGTTGTTGAGTTTCTTCTGAAATTCCCTTGTTTAGCACAATTTCCCTTCCAGCCTTTTCTACATTCTGTAGGTAGTTTAAAATAATTGGTTGTAGCTCTTCTGTTTGAGCGTTCAGTAAGCCACCTTGTGTTGCATAGATTTCTCCAAGGACCTCTGCCCCCATGTTTCGAGAGGCTCTCTTGATCCAATGGGAAATCACCTGAAAGTGAGAACGCTCAGGAAAGCCACAATTCGATATCATTACGAGTTGGGGTGTGATGGCATCTGCCTTTTTTAGATGGCGACATTCGCCCTCTGCAGTTTTCTGAAAATGGGGATCGCCTTTTACGACCATTCGATCCATAAATGCTTTTAACATACTAGAAATATTATCAAAATACAGTGGTGTAGCCAAAACCAAAACATCGGTTCCTTCGCACAGGGATAATATTTTTGCCATATCATCTTTTATGATGCATTGCCCAGGGGTGTTTAACCAACACGAAAGACAACCTCTGCAGTGACCAATGTCGTTTTCTGATAAAAAGACACTGTTTGTTTCGGCACCTGCCGCTTGGGCTCCTTTTAAAAAGGCAGAAACCATTACATTAGTATTACTAGCTTTCCCCTTGGGACTTCCATTAATCGCTATAATTTTCATAATTTCATTCCTCCCGTTTTTCTAATAATTGTAAACATTCTTCGGCCCATTCGATGGCTGCTTCCGTTGCTTTGATGCCTCGTCTTAAGGTCATATGCCAAAAAAAGGCATCCTTTTGTCCATGTTTTTCTTCGTCTTGAACACACTCACCTATTTTTTTGTAATTTTCTAACTGTTCCTGTTGTGTACGAACATAGCGCCTAAGTTCATAGGCCAGGTCAGCTTTGCCCAGGCGTGATGCAAAAAAAATTCGCACCAGAAATTCATTTCGTTCGACTTTTTCAAGTTCTTGAGGAAAGTCTTTCAGCCACCGCGTAAATGCTTCTGTTCCAGACGGTGTAATAGAATAAATTTTTTTATCGGGCTTCCCCTCTTGGGGTTCAATATAATGAGTTACCCAACCATCTTGCTCCATGCGAGTGAGTTCTCGATATATTTGGCTCACATGAGCATTCCAAAAGTGGTTGATGGATGATTCGAAAAGCTGTTTAACTTGGTAGCCCGTCATTGGTTGGTAGGATAAGAGTCCTAATAGAGTATGATTTAACGCCATGTGGCACCGCCTTCGTGGAATAATCTGCATTTTTATATTAGCAAAGTTATATATGCATTGTCAAGTATAACTTTGCTAATACGCGAGATGATCATATATCTCAATCTGAATGTACATCACATATGTCATAAAGCACTTTTTCCTTTGAAATGTCCCATAAACAAAAAGCCACCTGCCTACTGTTTTATTACCAGTTTGGCAGATGATTTTATAAACAATTATAAATTAAATAACGCCATAATTGAGTTACTAGCAGTATACAGCACTAGTATCCCTGTAAAAATTACAATCGGATATCGTACCATTCTTTTTTAGCATTATCCATAAGTCACCTCTACGTATTTTTTCCAACTATCCAATATATGCATCTTAGTATTGAAGCTATGCAGGATAATTATTACGGTTTTAAGACAAATAAAAAAGCCGTCTCACCTCGAAAGGTAAAACAGTTATTTTAGTAATCTTAACAACTTCACCAATAATTCTATTATAAAAGCACTCCTTGCAACCAAACTGCAAGTAGCATATATTATCATTTCCTTTCCTGCTGACACATCTATGTAAAAGATCGGTATAGTTAGTCAATAAATTTTGGGGTCAAAATTGGTAGCCATTACTATACCGATCTGTTAATTAACATTTTATCTAAAATATGTGACAAAAACATGACAACTATAATATGTAGCTCTTAACTAAGTTAGATGCCATTATTTTGGTACCAGATTGCTTTGCCTCTTAGAGTACCACCACCAGACCAAGGGGCATCGCTAGGTTTTAATATCCACAGATCCCAACGCTCGCAATCTCCGCCTACACTCCCATCCGGATTTGGGTTAGGACCATAAATGCCGTCAGGACATCCGTTCGCTTCATACCCAGGATTTTTGCCGTCAAGATTATTAGCTGCTTCTGCGTGGGTCATTACTGTATCGATATCAATAGTCAAACCTAGTCCCTCAGCTAATACAGCAACAACCTGTGCCATGCACTCAATTTGAGCGTCAGTCAAAGGTTCAGGTCCAAAGTTATTTGTAGTGGCCTGAAACATACACATTGCACTAATCCCTATACCACCCGTATTTCTCATGTATGTATGCGCTAATACGGCTGTGAGGTCGTTGGTAGTTGCGTATAAAGTTCCATCCTGATCAATAAGGATATGATAATCAGCAAATTGCTCACCATAATGGCCTGCAGACCAATGAAGATAAATTTTATTAATATTCCCCTTTACTGATTGTGTCATTGCCTTTAAATCTGCTACTGTTATTTTACTCATTTTAATTCCCCCATAAATTTTTTTTGTATTTCTTGATAAACTCACATAATCCTATTGGATAACTTTGTAGTGTCCTTCCACCATATGCATATTCACTGTTCAATAGCCAATTAATAATTTAAAAAACACCTATCCCTGTTTTCGCAGATATCATTTGGGCACCTCATTAGTTTTCTGATTCCCAACTCCCCCAATTTAATATATTGTCAATCAATCAAACTTCTTATTTTTTATCCGTACATATTTTTACGGATATAGGTATAAAAAAAATAACCGCACTCGCGGCATGGGTTCTATCGACAATTTTTTTAGTACAAAAGTTAAATAATAACTATCACAATTAATATAATATTTACATATCATATTAACAAAACATTTTTAACTCAGGAGGTAACTAAGGATGCTTTTTAGTGCCTATAAATGGGGTTATCTGGAACTTGCAGAATGGGAATACTCGATGGATCAGCGAATCGTTTATGGCCCTTCTGCTTGTCATCCAACCCTACTACTCAAGTCAGCCATGTGCTTTCCAATTAGATAATAGGAATGTATGACCGTCTAAGGTAGGCGGTCCTTTTCTATGAAAAGATCCATTATACTTCCTGTTGGGTGTAAGAAAAAACATATTTAGATCAAGTTCAATTTTCACGAGCTAACCTGCTAAATTTTTGATAATCTTCTAGCGATACATTAACTGAAACATTGATTGTCTTCTCCTGTATAAGCTACATACTTTTTTTCTAATCTTTTTTCCCACTATATTCTATAAAAAGTACTATTGTTAATAGACAAATAAATATCCCCGCAATCATCCCAACCCCAAAGTAAACCATATGAAGAATCATTTGTCTAACACCTTCTTTCATATTACTCTTTGAATATATTCAACCTATTAATTACCAATTAAGTACATTATTCGATAAAAAGAGAATAATTCCTTTATTAGCTTTCTGATATTCCCAATAGAAAACCTCCTACAATTTGTAAACAGCTTGTCATCTATTTTCTATGCACTTTAAAAATGTAATATCATCCTACAACAAGTTAAGCTATCACTGAATGGTTTAACTTGTTATTATTTTATTACAACAAATACATTTCTAGCGGATCAGGTCCGTAAAAATTAAATAAAAAAAATCGTCTCCAATTGGATAGACGACTCAAATTATTTACTGACCACATATATTAATGTAGCTATACCCCATAATGTCATTCCTATAGCAACTACTCGTAACATCGCTCATATTTGCTCTATTAACATGCGACCACCTACTAAACTGGTATTGGGGGGAGCAATAGTAATATCAGTTGAATTTTTAATACCAGAATAAAAATAGATTGACAAATACTTCCATAATGAACAATAATGACATAAATAAATAATTTTACTTAAGGAGAAATTTATGGATTATGTCTTTTTATCTACCTTATGTGCAATAGCTGGAACAGCTATTATGATATTCATCTATAATTATCTATATGGCATCTATCGTGAACCACACCTAGGTGGTTGGATAACAGGTTTGCTTATTCATTTTACGCGAATTGTACTCTTTGAATCTGGTTGGATGCGAATGAAATTCACTATTTACTACTTAATTTAATTCGCAATGGTGTAGAAGCAATGCCAACAGGTGGCGAATTGACGCTACGCACTGTTCTAATTGAAAATGAAGTTGTGTTGTCGATCAATGATCAAGGGAATGGCATACCCCAAAATATACTTAGACATTTGGGTACGCCATTCCTGACCACTAAAGATATGGGTACAGGGTTAGGACTGCCCATCTGTTATAGAATTGCCTCTCGAAATCGCGCTGACATTCGGGTTGATACAAGCGAGCAAGGAACTACATTTTTTGTTCATTTTAATGTACCTAGTTTTATATAACAGAAAGTCTGTAACAAAACTCTTTTCTTGTACTGTGTAGATTACTAGAAAAGAGTTTTGTTGTTTTTATAAAATAATGGATATTCCATAATACGTAAATATTTAATATAATGTAAAAACAAGGACTACAAACTATTATAAACTTTTATATGATGATTTGGATGAGTGGGGTATGATTTTTTATGCCACAATTGGATCAGAAGTTGTCGGTACTGCAAGAGTTAATATAGGACAACTAGCAGATTTCCCTTCTGAGATCGTAAAGACATATTATATGGAGCGATTTCAAAACTTTTATAATGACAATGATACTTATAATTTTAGACTTACTTCAAAAGGTATGGTGTCTGCCTTATATCGAAATTCACCGGTATTGAACGCACTGATGTTTAAAATATTTGAGCTGTATTGCACTCACCAAGTGCATTTTGGATTTGGAAATTGTAATTTCCACTTACTTCCCCTTCATGAATACTATGGGCACCGCCGCATAGGTAAAAACATAGTAGATCCTAATTTCGGACTACAGGCTAGTTTTGTTATGCTACTGGACGATATTCAACATTTAGAGAAAGCACAATCACCTTTGTTAGAAGTAGCTTGTAAAACGAGAAAACTCAATAGTCGAGTTGTTGATTGGTCTAATTCTGAATTTCCCGAAACTGCAAGTATTGTTAATAGTCGGCTAACAAGCAAAGAAAATCTTCGGACAATTTTGTGTGTGCGCTTAGAAAATTCTCCATATGAAGTTATGCCTATATTGCAAGGATTATCTGAAACAGAAGCAAAAAATTTCTTACACAATTGCGGTGTTATTGTTAAATGTCCTAAAGGTGACTATCTTGTAACCCGCGAAGCTGCATGTCAAGAGCTTATGGTTTTACTTTCAGGTGCATTGTGTTCTCCTGATGATACTGATATCAATAAGATTGTTTTAGGTCAACATTTTGGTGAAATTGGTTTGGTAAATCGCACTAAACATACATTAAATGTTATGGCTGCAACTGACACTGAAATATTAGTGTTATCCTATCATTATTTTCAAAAATTCTGCCGCTCCTATCCGGATGTTGCAACTAAGATTTTGCACAACTTGACGTAACTCTACAAATGATTATGAAAAAAATTGGAAGTATGAGTAAGTTTGACTAAAATCGCTAATTTATATTTCGTGGTTTTCAACTGTCGCAGGATTCTCTTTTGTACCTTTCACACACAAATGTTCTTTATTTTACATAAGATATAATAAATGATTAAGGAGGGGATTGAATTATGTGGCGCAGCTATCCTCAAGCTGACTTCAATAAATATATTATCGACTATAATTTTTATAGTGACTATTATCAATGCTATATTCGTTCTAGCAGTAGCTATTATCCATGGTATAATTATAGTTTGCATAATCCCTTCATGTTGAAAAATAGTTGGTTTTTCAAACCTGCTAATAAATCTGTTCCCTTCCACTTTTTCTTAAATCACTAATTGTATAACTTCTAAATTATGGGCTACTTTCAAAATAGATCAAGCAGTAAAACGTATTATGACTACACTACTAGTTTGCTCTACTTTTATATGCCACCTGTCATCACCAGCAAAGTAAATCTGCCCTGTTTTTGAAAAGCTTAAGACTTGTTTAGTATTTTTGACAAGGTTTCTTGCAATGTCCATATCTGCTCCTGTAAATTTTGATTTTGTTTCTGTAATTCGCCAAATTCTTCTTTACCGACTGTCGTTATTTGATCCTCTTTTATTTCCGTTGCTTGTGACGTGTTGGCAGCTTCTTCCACCTCAAAAGCTGCGATAAAAAGGGCAACCGTTTGCAATGTTTCACCCAAATAGATCAAAGACCTTCCCAGTACACCGATATCGGTGGTACTTAATCCATCAGCAGAAAGTAAACCTATTACACTGAGAATAATCGTAGATGCTTGAGGATTTTCCTTAAATGTTTGAAAAGCCATCCCAATATCCATCCTTACATTGACCTCATAGTGATTTCATACGCTAAAAAAATCACGAAGGGAATAAAGCTATTTGTTATTCAATGCAATCTATGAAATGACTTGAATCTAAATGCATATTGTTTGAAGTTTCTACTACTTATATGGATTTAACTATAATAGAAAAACTGCCTTAGAAGCGTTCTGACGGACACTTTTAAGGCAGTTTTCCTATTATGATAGTACTATATCTTTTAATTGTCGCTTAGGTACATGATGCACCTGATCTTCATCCCGCCAATATTTGATATCGCCATTGCTTTCCATCTCCTCAATGACAACCGTTTCCTTTGGTTTGCCTAGTGCAATCACCAACACGATCTCCAAATTTTCTCCTAGGTTCAATACCGCCTGCAATTTAGCGTGCTGAATATTACCAATCATACACCCGCCTAGTCCAATTTCTGTGGCCCCGAGTAAGATGGTCTGGGCGGAAATACCTGCATCGAAGCTAGTCACCATCTTATAATCTTTATCCTGAACGATGACAATATAGGCTGCTGGCCGTTCTCCGGCAATAGGACCTTGCCACTCTTTTAAATAGCCCGCCCAGCCTAAAGTAGCAAAAATTTCTCCATTAAGTGGTTGCTCACAGGCGATATAGTATTTAAGTGCCTGCTTATTGGCACCCGATGGAACTAGTCTGGCGTAATCCACAAGAGTGAGTAACGTTTCTCTCGTAACTACTTCCTGCTCAAAGAACCTTCGATAACTACGGTTTGCCTTTACAATATCATTAAACATCAATAGACCTCCTCATTTTTAGTTTTTACTAACACACAAATAGGTTTTACCCCAGTCACATATCGTGCCTAATATGGGCATGAAGCTTTTTCCAGTGGTTGTTAGTGAGTATTCTACTTTGGGAGGAACTTCTCCACATACTTCCCGATGAACAAGCCCATCATGCTCCAATTCCCTTAATTGTTGGGTAAGGATTCCCGGTGAAATTTCCGTCAACAATTTTTGTAGTTCATTAAACCTTTTAGTACCTTGGCTTAACTGCCATAAAAATGTGCGTACTTGTAAAAATTATATATCGATGGGCTTTGGGAGCCTGCCGAACGTGCAACTAACACAACGTCTATGCTAACATCGCTTGGAGTGCTCCAAGTGATATCACTTCATTTACATTTTCAACAAATCGGATATTTTCCACACTACCACTGGCAATGCCATTTCGCAGAATAATAGGTGCTATATCAAAGTCTAGTGCTCCTCGATATGTAGAGAGTACACAGTACTCTGCACAATATCCAGCAATGATGACAGTATCGGCATTGCATTCTTTTAATTTTGCTTCAAGATTTGTCTTATTAAACCCATTACCATATGTCTTCATAATATGAATATCACTTGCCACAATACTAAGTTGCTCAATATTGTTAAACCCTTCTGTCCCAGGAATAATACCCTCATCTCTATCCATATGCTGTATACAAATAATTGGTAGTCCTTTTTTGCGAAATAAATCAATAGTAGAATTAATAACTTCAACTGCTTTTAGAGTTAATAAAGTTTTTTCCTCATTGGCAAAAACATAATGTTTTTGCATATCAATAACTAATAATGCTGCTTTCATATTTTCCCCTCCAAATTTAAATAATAGGGGACTAAATCCCCCTTATCACAGGCTTCAACTTCGTGATTATTCCAAAACAACTTGGTTTTTTCAGTAATTTCTCTACCATCTCTAACACGAATAGCTCCACACCATTCTTGAGGAAACAACTTTTTGTATCGAGTGTGCCTAAACCGCTCATCGATCAATAATACTACACCCTTGTCACTCTCCGTACGAATCACCCGCCCCGCAGCTTGTAAGACCTTATTCATACCAGGATACATATAGGCATACTCAAACCCCCGCCCATTATGTTCATTGAAGAAATCCCGAATAATATCCCGTTCAAGGCAGACCTGGGGTAATCCTACACCAACAACTACCACCCCCACCAACCGTTGCCCTGTCAAATCAATGCCCTCACCAAAGATACCACCCATAACAGCAAAGCCTACCAATGTTTCTTCCACCTCTGGAACAAAGGCATTTAAGAAAGCGGTACGTTCCTCTTCCTTCATTCCACTGGTCTGACAAATGACCTTTACTGCTGGATATTGACTACAAAACCGCCGATACACTTCGCCTATATATTGATAAGACGGCAAAAAAATCAAATAGTTACCCATCTTCTCACCGATTGTCAACCCAATGCATTCTACAACCGCATCATAAGTCTGATTGCGTGATTTATAGGTGGTGCTAATGTTTTCCGCTACCAACAAACATAGGTTTTCACGGGAAAAAGGTGATTCCACTGTTATTTTCCCGTCTCCCTCTTCACCACCTAGTATTTGACCAAAATAATTAAGAGGCGTTAAGGTTGCAGAGAAAAAAATGCTGGATCGCCCCCGCTCTAAAACCTCACGCAACAACTGGGATGGATCAACACAAAACAATTTAATCTTCACATTATTTCCGATCTTCTCCACATGTGATACATAGCGTTCATCATAGCACTCCACCACACGCATAAAGACACGTACCGCAAAATAAGCCTCCAAGAGGGCATCCTTGAAGGTCGCCCGTTCATTGAGCATTAACCATTCTTCCGCCTGCCCCAGAAATTTACGCAACACGGGAAAAATTTCTTGGGGTGGTTCCTTATTCACCCAATAATCCCGATCTACTTCCTTGCCAAATCCCCCGCACAAATTTCCAATCTTGAGTAACGATGAATTAACTCCCCCAGCGGCTTTGGCTAACTTCGGTAAAGAATCTTTTAATATTCGTTTTAATTCAAGGAAAGGCTGCTTTGTTAATTCTGCCGAAAACATTTCTCGCGCCCGATCCACAAGATTATGGGCTTCATCAATCAAAAGGCAATATTCTCCGCCATTTTCATTAAAAAACCGTTTTAAATATGCCTGAGGATCAAAGACATAATTATAATCACAAATAATACCATCCACCCATACCGATAGATCTAATGATAATTCAAAGGGACAAATATCGTGTTTGTAAGCATACTTTTCAATCATCTCACGAGTAAAAGAATCGGTTCCCCACATATCAATAAGAGCAGCACTCACCCGATCAAAATATCCCCGCGCATACTCACATTCTTCTGCGGTACAGGCTGCCCCCGGTGTAAAACACATCTTCTCCTTAGCTGTCAACGTAACCGTCTTAAAACGGAGTCCGCCTAGCCGCAATTTAGCAAAAGCTTCTTCAGCAAGGCCTCGTGTCACTGTTTTAGCCGTTAAGAAAAATATCTTCTCAACCAGTCCCATCCCTATCGCCTTAACTGCTGGAAATATGGTAGCAATGGTTTTTCCTGTACCAGTTGGTGCTTGGGCATAGAGCTTACGCCTGGCACTAATGGTCTTATATACGGCGACAGCCAGATTTCGTTGTCCTGCACGATAGGATGAAAAAGGAAATTCCAAGTGACTCACAGAATCATCCCGCAGCTTCCCCCAATCTCGCAATCGTTCTGCCCAGTCAAAATAGCGTTTCACCAAGTCTGCAAAGAAATCAGCTAATTCCGTATCGCTACATGCTTGGCGGAAAGTTCTGATTTCCCCTGTATTAAGCTGACAATAAGTAAGCTGAATTTCGATTGCTTTCAATTCGTGTTGCTGAACATAGATATAGGCATAACATTTTACCTGAGCCCAAAATAGAGGATTATCCTTTTCCTCAATAAACTCTAGTTGCTTGGTAGTGGACTTGATTTCATCCACGATTACCTGCTCTTTTGTATCACGCCCGAGGATAATACCATCAGCCCGTCCACTAATTTCCAAAACAAAACCTTTTTGTTCTACCTGGTGTACCAAATGCACCTCTGGCTGATAATCAGCTCCCTGGGCCTTTTGAATCCGGCGGTGAATCTTGCTACCTTCTAAGGCTCTGGAACTACTACTAAAACCACTTGTCAAATCCCCTGAACGAAGAATAAACTCAACAAGGTTGCGAACCGAAATCTTTACTACTCCACTTACACTCATTGCTTAGATGCCTTTCTTTCATCAATAACTTACTTTTACCTAGACTTCCTCACTGTCTTAACACACTATGTAACTTTTTCTTATTTAACTGACATTTCAACTTTAGCAAGTTTAAACCCTCCATCTTTCTTGGCCATATAATACAAGAACTCCTGTTAATTTTCTATGAAAAAATTTACAGGAGTTCTTGCGCCATTACCAATGATACCATTCTTTACATCAGGTATAAGGGCAAATTGTGTTAAAAGCCAACTTCTTTGTTCCAGATATTAAATTATTATATACTCTTTAGTACTTCCAATAAATATTCCCACGTCCTCTTGACCGATGAAATACTCATATGTTCATTTGAAGTGTGGACATCATAGATGTTTGGTCCACAGGAGATTGCATCCAGTTGATCAAATTTTTCTGCAAACAGCCCACACTCAAGTCCAGCGTGTATTGCAGTGATATGCGGTTTCTTTCCGTACATTTTTTCATATACATCTTCGAAAATGACTCTTATTTTTGAGTTAGGATTATATGACCATTCAGGGTAATCACCTTCGTTAACAACACTTCCGCCATTTAGTTTAGCAGTCACCAGCAGTCTATTATATAGTTCCTGCTTTAAGCTTCTAACGGAACTTCTGATTGAGCTTATGAATTCTATGGAATCTTTGGTAGTAGAAATTACTCCCAGGTTCAAGGAGCTTTCTACTAATCCCTTAATATCCATGCTCATCGAGGTAACGCCATTTATAATTAAGTACAAGTAGTTAACTACATTGTGAGTTGCTTCTTTTGAAAGCATTTCTTGAGGCACGGTGGATAACACTTCAAATTCCACTCGCACATCCCCATCTGCTGTTCTCAATTCTGTTGAAAAGACCTCTCCACACGCAACAATTTTTTTCTCAATTAAAGATGTATCATCTGCTTTTACTAAAATAACAGCATCGGTCTCGCGCGGAATCGCATTATGCTTGGACCCGCCGTTTAGCGAACTGAGAGCAAAGTCTACTTCAGATAAAATAGACATCAGTATGCGCCCCATTAATTTATTCGAGTTTCCTCTTTCTTTATCGATTTCCATTCCAGAGTGGCCACCCTTTAAACCTCTTACCTTAATTATGTATGGAACAAGGTTTGTACCGATTGCTTCCCTTGCTGCAGGAATGATGGTTCTAGCGGTAACTCCACCAGCGCAGCTCACTAATAACGTACCCTCTTCTTCAGAGTCTATGTTAATCAGTGTTCTTCCCTCTATATGTTTAGGTTCTAATGCCATTACCCCATCCATTCCAGTTTCTTCTGAGGTGGTAACAACTAATTCCATAGCCGGATGTTGATAGGTATTGGAGGCCAAAACGGCTAACCCCATTGCAACCGCAATGCCGTTATCTGCACCTAGCGTTGTACCTGTTGCATATATCATATCATCGATGATTCTTAACTTGAGGGAATCCTTAATAAAGTCATGCTCGATCTCTGTATTTTTTTCACATACCATATCCATATGGCCCTGCAAAATCACAGCGGGACTGTTCTCATATCCAGGTGTTGCCTTCTTTTTTATAACAACATTTAATGCCGCATCCTGAACATATTCTAGATTATGCTCCTTAGCGAAAGATACCAAATAATCACTAACCTCTTTTTCATTCCCAGATCCTCTTGGAATCTGTGACAAGCTTTCAAAGTATCTAAAAACTTCAACCGGTTGTAAACTTTCAAGTATTTCTGCCATTGTCATCCCTATCCTTTCGTACTGTCAAAATCACGAAAAATTCCATCAGTTTATACTAACGAAACTTTCTAAACTATTTCTGCTTCCGCTACAAATACCATCTTTGATTTTGTAATAATGCCTAAAAGCAGAATAATTGCTTAATCCCCGAAGTATATTGTAACATTCTTATTACTCTATATCAATAATGCATTAACTATATCAGCTTGGCCATTCATGAAATCTGTGGCCCTGAGGGGTAAATATTTTATTATCCGTTCTCTAAACACCTAAATAAAACTATTACTTTGCTTAATACAACTATAATGTATTAAAGTGTTATTTTCTAATAATATGTAATATATAGGCTGTGTTCACATCCTGTATTGCTAAAAATTATGTAAACCGATACAATACTGTCGCCTATTTGCAATGTCTTGACTGAATTGAAAATAGCTTTTTTGTTATCCATCTAAAGACAAATGAGAATACAATATAAAGCGAAAAAGAGTAGTAGAATGTCCAATGATACAGCCTATATATACTTAACCACACAAGAAGGGGTTCAAAAATAAAACCGAAGAGAAAGGAGATTGTGATAGTTGCCCACATAAAGGCTTTTGTCGTTGAGTAATACTGATAAACAAGCATAAGACTATTGGGAGACTAGTGAGATTAGCTGATAAATTTTTACTTGCCAGTGGGACAATCGTATACGGGTATTCCCACAATAAAAATGATGTGCCAATATTGTCAAGATAAGTGGCAGTTATCGCCCATAATAATCCGTAAAACACCGTTTCGGCAATCATGGAAAGCTTGACAAATTTTATCCATATCCATATGAAACATAGTGGTACAAATACGCTGAACCACCATTGAAAAGAGAATAGAGTCGAGTACCAATGCAGTTTTCTAGTCTCCCCTACGTAAACCTGCAATTGCATAAGAGCCTCAAAGTCCGAAGGAATTTGTAGCATGTGGTTCCTCCCAATTCAATAGACAATTTGTCAGTACTTAAAATAGATTATTACCAAAAAATTAGAAGCAATACACTTTGCAAATACAGCTAATATATAAGAAACGAAATAAAGCCATTATCTATTTTTAGTGGAGGAATTCAAAATAAAATTTTGGAGATTAATGTATTTTTGGAATACCAAGGCTCTTGCTGACGATTTTAAAGAAAATACAATAACAGAAAAGCAAAAATGAGATATTATCTTTTGTTCGCTATTATTTATGGATTCAAATTGCGGCGATCCCCATTAAGTAGACATATAAAACGCAAGGATATCTCGCGATTTCGTAAAATAGCTTAATATTTCATTTTTCCCCAGAAGGCCTCCATTGGCGCGTTATCCCAGCAGTTTCCCTTACGGGACATACTGCAAATAAAACCATACTTCTTCGGTCCAGATATAAGTGATATCACTTACCATTTTCTGATTTGGCTTGTCTGCCTTAAATTCACGGTTTAATATATTTTCTGCTACAGGAAGGTTATGTTTTGAATTTGTTGTTGCTTTATACTTCTTGGCTACCTTTGAGCGAATACCGGCATGCTTCATAAGCCGTTCAATACGCTTATAATTAACGACATGATCGCTACGGCGTATGGCCCTTGTTATTTTCATACGACCATAGCTGCGACGAGTATCATGATGGATTTTTTGTATTTTCTTGAGCAATTGCTCATCATCTGTAGTTTTTTTGCTTTTCGGGCGTCCCATGCGTAGTAACCACTTCGGGATACCTTCAGTACTTTGCATAGCTTCGCCACCCGATATTTAGAGCGATTGTCCTTGATAAATTGGAATCTCTTTATTTGAGATTCTTCGCGAAGTAGACCGCCGCTTTTTTTAGGATTTCATTTTCCTCTCGGAGATCACGGAGTTCTCGCTCTAACTTTCTTAATCGCTCATCGTCAGTGCTTAATTTTCCGCTACCTGGAAATGGTAGGGACGGCTTTTCACGATGCCTTTTTCACCAGCCGTGTAAAGTACTTTCTTTTACTCCTAGTTCTTCTACTACTTTTGATGCAGGAGCATCACTTGCCTCAACTCGTTTAATTGCCTCTATCTTAAATTCTGCACTGTACTGTTTTTTCATGTATTTGCACCCCTCTTCTTGTTATTCAGTATACTATGCGTTTATACTGTCCATCAAATGGGGTACACGACATTGTTCAATGGTAACTTTACCTTGTACAAATTGCCCAGACGCATTTCTGGTCCTTTGGTATCCAACAAAATTACCACTGGCTTATTTACTTGTACAGCAGCTTCTCGAACCATTTTTATGCGAACACTATGTTCGTTATGATCGCCATGAGAAAAATTGAAGCGCGCAACATTCATACCAGCCTCGATCATTTTTGCCATCATGCCTAGTTTTTCAGTTGCTGGGCTCATTGTGCAAACTATTTTCGTCTTTTTTATCATTTTGTTACATACACACTCTCTCTATTACATTTTTGTCTACCTTTTGGCTACTTTTCTAATTTTATTTACATACTGAGCATCCCTCCTGAGAATATCATCTCAGGTGTCTAGGCACTAACTACGTGGTCTTGCGTTGACGCTTACGTTTAAGTAAGGATTGTATGTCTTTTTATGGGCTAACTATCTGTTATATTGACAATACCTGTGCTAATTTGTACATTTCTTGGTCAATACCTTCTTCTCAGCAAGTGCTTGCATGATATCCATATCCATCAAACGATTGTCTTTTATGCCAATTACACAATTGGATTTTCCACGAATCAATAAATCCACAGCTTTAGCGCCCATTTTGCTGGCTAATATTCTATCAGTAGCAGTCGGAACGCCCCCACGTTGCAAATATCCTAATACCGTAATTCTTGATTCAACGTCGGTATTCTCAAATATCGCTTTCTGCAGCTCACTAGCTTGTTCTCTGCCCTCCGCCAACATGATAATATTATGTATTTTTCCCCTTTTCTTACCTTGCAACAATTTTTCACAAATCTTCGTTACTTCATATTGTTGTTCTGGTACTAAGATACTTTCCGCTCCTCCAGCCAGACCAGCATAGAGAGCGATATCTCCACAACATCTTCCCATGACTTCGATAATCGTTACCTTTTCATGGGACATGGATGTATCACGTATTTTACCAATGGCATCTAGTACAGTATTGACTGCTGTATCAAGGCCAATTGTGTAATCAGCATAGGCTAAATCATTATCGATCGTTCATGGAATGCCTATAATTTTTATGCCTGCAAGGCCGAGTTTATAGGCTCCCTGAAAAGAGCCATCTCCACCAATAACGACAAGTCCATCAATTTCATGTTTTTTTTAAATACGGACTGCATCATTGATTCCATCATCACTTTTCATCTGTTCACATCTTGAGGATTTAAGAATAGTGCCACCTCGATGAATAATATCTCCAACCGATGCGATTTGCAATTCTTTAATTTCTTCATTGAGAAGACCTGTATAACCCCATTCAATCCCTACAATTTGTACCTTATTATAGATTGCCGTTCTTACTACTGAACGAATGGCGGCATTCATACCTGGAGCATCGCCACCACTTGTTAATACTCCTATTTTTTTCATTCATTAACTCTCCATTCTAGCAGATTGAATGTTATGCTTATGCGTTATCCTTTATTGCTTGCTTTGCAGTATGATAAATATTTTCAATTGTTAATCCATATTTTACTAATAACTCTTCTGGATTTCCAGATTCACCAAACTTATCATTCACACCAATTTTAATGACTTTTACAGGCTGAAACATGGATACTACATCACACACAGCACTACCTAAACCGCCAATAACAGAATGTTCTTCTACGGTTATAATACAATCGCTTTCTTTTGCTGCTTTAATAATGATTTCTTCATCAATGGGTTTCACTGTGGAAATATTTATAACTCTCGCGTGGATTCCGTCTTTTTCCAACCGTTCTGCTGCCTGTATGCATTTACTAGTCATTATACCCATACCAATAATGGTAATATCTTGTCCATCTTTTAGTAGATTACCTTTGCCGAAAGTAAAAGTATAATTATTATCAAAAATTGCTGGAACACCCAAACGACCTAGTCTTATATAGACTGGACCATCAATATCCACAGCTGCCCTCACAGCTTGCTTAGTTTCAACATCATCGGCTGGTACAATAATACTCATATTCGGCAACGATCTCATAATAGCAATATCCTCAATAGACTGATGTGATCCACCATCTTCTCCGACCGTCAGTCCCGCATGAGTGGCTGCAATTTTCACATTCAAATTGGGATAGCAGATGGAATTTCTAATAATTTCAAACGCTCTCCCCGTTGCAAAAACAGCAAAGGTACTCGCAAAAGGAATCTTTCCAGTGGTCGCTAGCCCAGCTGCCATACCCATCAAATTTTGCTCCGCAATACCAGCATTAATAAAACGTTTAGGAAATTTTTTAGCAAATCCCGCCGTCTTTGTTGATTTGGATAAATCGGCATCCAAAACAACAATATTCTTATTTTCTTCCCCTAACTCAACCAATATATTTCCATAAGATTCTCTTGTGGCAATACTCATTATATTTCCCCCTCATATATTCATCTGCAATAAAATAGGTAACACAATATACTCTACTCTTTTTTTTAAAAGTTATATTAGACTAACAAAGATTTGCTTCTAATTCTTGAACAGCTTGTACTCGCTCCGCTTCCGATGGCGTTGCACCATGCCAACACACTTTGTTCTCCATAAACGAAACGCCTTTGCCCTTACTGGTCTTGGCAATAATGGCAGTTGGTTGTCCCTTGGTTTGCTTGGCTATCACAAATCCTCGTTCAATATCTTGGAAACAGTGACCATCAATCTCAACGACTCTCCAGCCAAAACTTTCCCACTTATCCTTTAATGGATTAACTTTCATGACTTCATCATTAGTTCCATCTATTTGCAATCCATTATTATCAATAATAGCTACTAAATTATCTAATTTATAATGACTTGCCGCCATTGCCGCTTCCCATACGATACCTTCCTGAAGTTCCCCATCACCGAGTAGCGTGTAGACTCTATATGATTTCTCATCTATTTTACCACCTAATGCCACACCAATCGATGCAGAAAAACCTTGCCCTAGAGATCCTGTTGACATGTCTACACCTGGAACTTTTCTCATATCAGGATGTCCTTGCAAAAAGCTTCCCATTTTCCTCAAGTTTTTCAATTCACTACTATTAAAGAAGCCTTTCATAGCTAGTATCCCATAAAGTGCGGGTGCAGCATGTCCCTTACTTAAAATAAAGCGATCTCGATTTGGATGATCTTTATCTTCACTATCAATACTCATTTCTTTAAAATATAAATAGGTTAAAAGATCCGCTGCCGACAAAGATCCACCTGGATGTCCTGACCCTGATTCTGTTAACATATTTATAATATGTATTCTTAATTGATTGGCATCTTTTTCCATTGCTTCCATAGCCCCCCTATATATTGTTTATAATTTTCCGTTTACTTATTGGTGTAATGCCTAGCAACCTCTAATAATAGTGCAAATATCGTACGCTAGATTGTGCAAAACTGTATATAGTAATATTTGAGATCAACTATGATTTTCTTGATTTAAAAGTATATTTAGTCACTGTCGAAAAAATCTGATCCTTATTTAGAACACAAGAAGGAAAATGGGAATGATGAATAGCATCAGGAAGTGCTTGGGTTTCAAGACAAAGTCCTAAATAACGTCTGGATTTTCCACCATATAAATCCAAATCATCAGGTATAGCATTTCCTGTATACAGCACTACGCCAACCGCATCTGTTTCTATGATCAAACTACGTCCACTTTTCTCATCATACAATACTATTTCACTATTATTACTACTGTCCAAAATATATGGATGATCATAGCCTTTTCCAACCATTATATTTCTTAAATCCTCTGAAATTAACCCATCTATAATTTTTCGTCCCGTTCTAAAATCAAAAACAGTATCGTTAACATCTAGCAACTTACCCGTTGGTATAAATTCTTCCGTCAACTCTAAAAATCGACTACTATCCATTTTTAAAATATGCTCTGCTATATCATATTTCAAATTGCCACTTAAATTAAAATAGGTATGATTGGTTGGATTTAATAACGTAGTTTTATCTGACTGTCCATGATACTGAACAATGAATTGATCCTTGTTATTTAATGTATAAGTTACCTTCATCTTTAACATTCCTGGATATCCATTCTCCCCATCTAAGCTAGTATAAGAAAAGATAACGATCGCTTCCTGCTCATTATCGACCATATCTACATCCCATACCACATTCTGAAAACCTTTCCATCCACCATGAAGATGATTTTTACCATCATTGCTATCTAATATATATGTTTTTCCCTCTAATTCAAACTGTGCATCTTTGATTCTACCAGCTACTCTGCCTACGACTATGCCAGCGAATATAGTATTTTTTTTATAAGTTGCCAAATCCTCAAACCCCAGCACGATATTTTCATAAATTCCCTTGCGATCAGGAGTTATCATCTTAGTAATAGCACACCCATAATTCAAACAGGAAATTTCTATACCTTTCCCATTTTTAAGTGTATATTCGTATACGCTTTTCCCATTTTCCTCACCGAATAGTCTCTTACTGACTGACATAACATTCACTCCCTTGTATAATACTAAACCCTCATCTTTTTTTCTCTGATTTGCTTTCGAATTGTTGATCCGAATATGCTACGTAGCCCCTTACATCTGTTATTCATATGAAAGCTATCTTGTGCCTCTTTTAATGCAACAGTTTGAGCTCCTGTTTCATTGATTAGCCTAGAAGAAGTATTGCTAGTCTCCTTATATTGATAAATGACATAACCAAGTGGTCCTAATTAGAGAGTAATTGTAATAAAGAAAATCTTAGTTTTTCACAACCCAACGACAACCTCTCTCTCTACATTTTTTGCAAATAAAATAAATTAGCAATCTCTTAATTGCGAAAATTACCATAATTAAAACCGTTTTCCATACTCTTTTCAGTTTATATGGGAAACGGTTGGTAAAGAGAAAAAAATTTTAATTTTATTCCAAGCTTATTTCTTATTTTTGGTAGCAATATCAAACCATACAGCAATTACTAATATTGCACCTTTTACAATATACTGCCAGAAAGTTTCAATATTCAACATGCTCATGCCGTTATCTAGGCTGGACATTACCAATGCTCCGACAATTGCGCCGCCCACGCTACCTACGCCCCCCGCTAAACTAGCACCGCCGATAACACAAGCAGCAATTGCATCCATTTCAGCATTTTGACCTGCCGCAACAGATGCAGCATTCAAACGTGAAGTCAGCAATATACCAGCAATCGCAACTAATAACCCATGCATTGCAAACAAAGTTAATGTCATCTTGGGAACATTAATGCCACACAACTTAGCTGCTTCTCCATTACCGCCAATGGCATAAACCCGGCGTCCAAACACCGTTCTAGTCAATATATAGGAAAATATCACAGCTAAAATCGCGAGTATCAGAACTGGAACGGGGAAACCCTGATAGGAATTGAGAACTATGACAACCAAACCAATCAATACCGTAGCAAACACTATCTTTACTACTTCCACTGGCATTGGTACAGTAGACAAACCATACTGAGTACGTAATTTTCTACCATTTAATGTATTATAGACAATTACGCCTACAGCTACTATCCCTAAAGCTATACCAATTCCATCTATTAAATAGGCATTACCTAAAAACTTAATTTCTGGTCCTAGCGAAGCAACTGTAGTACCTTTCGTCACACCTACGAGTATTCCCCTGAAAACCAGCAAGCCACCTAACGTCACAATAAAAGCAGGTATTTTTTTATAGGCAACTAACCAACCATTGAATAGACCAATTGCCAAACCTGCGATTAGTGTCATACCGATAGCGACAACACCATCAAATTTAAACCAAACATTCAAAATCGCTACTATGCCACCAAGCAGTCCCATTAACGATCCTGCTGAAAGATCAATGTGCCCAGTAATTATAATAAAGACCATACCTATAGAAAGGATACCCGTTATGGACATCTGCCTGAATAAATTGGACAAGTTTCTTGATGTTAGGAAGTCTCCATTAGTCGCTAAACTAAAAATGAGCCAGATTGATACCAACGCAAGTATCATAGTATATGTTTTTACATCAAAGTTAAAAAGTGATTTAAATAAACTCTTTTTATCACCAGCAACTGCCACTTTTTTTCCTTCTATCTGAGTTATCACTTAGTAGCCCCCCCTACAGCACAATGCATTATTTGCTCTTGATCAAGGTTCTGGTTAATAAATTCGCCATTGATCCTGCCTTCATTCATTACAATGATTCGGTCAGCCATGCCCAGTATCTCTGGCAAATCAGAGGATACCATGATAATGCCGATCCCTTCAGAAGCTAACTGATTGATGAGATTATATATCTCATATTTTGCACCAACATCAATACCACGTGTCGGTTCATCTAGGATTAGTACCTTTAATTTACGCAATAAAAATTTTGCTAAAACAACTTTTTGCTGATTACCACCACTTAAATTTTTAATCAACGCATCCAAACCCGGTGCTTTTATTTTCAATTTCCCCATGTAATAATTGGCATCCGTCAGTTCCTTACAATTATCTATGCTATCTAACTGCAAACGATAGTTCTCAATATTTGCGAGTGTCATGTTCTGCATAACAGACATTGATTCTATGATTCCATGGCGTTTACGGTCTTCCGGAACCATGGCAATGCCCTGCTGTAAAGCATCATTGGGATGATTTATTTCTATTTTTTCACCACTTAGATATACTTCTCCGCTACATTTCCCTGCGTGAAAACCATAAACTGCCGCTACTAATTCGGTACGTCCAGCCCCTACCAGGCCAGCAAAGCCTAATACTTCTCCACGTTTTAGTGAAAAGCTCACATTATGAACTATTTCTTTGTTTAATTCATTGGGATCGTATACTGTATAGTTTTTAACTGATAAAATTTCTTGCTCCGTTACATGAACTTCTTTCGGATATAAATCAACAATTTCCCGGCCAACCATCATCCTTACAATATCATCCTTGGTTAAATTCTTAATTCCTACTGTTCCAATTGACTGACCGTCCCTGATAACAGTAACATTATCGGCCAAGTGAAATACTTCATCTAATTTATGTGATATATAAATACAAGTAACCCCTTTGGCCTTTAGTCCAGCTAATATATTCATAAGAATCTCTACTTCCCCCTCGGAAAGGGAAGCAGTAGGTTCATCTAAAATTAGCATTTTGGCGTTTTTGGATAAAACTTTGGCAATTTCAACTAATTGTTGCTGTCCTGTCCCTAGATGTTTAATAAGGGTATATGGGCTAACATCCAACTTCATTTCTTTTAGAAGTGCCTGAGTTTTAGCCAACATTGCTGGTATATTAACAAAACCCTTAGAATGTAGCTCGTTGCCGATGAAGATATTCTCATATACAGGAAGTTCCTTAAATAACGCCAATTCCTGGTGAATAATTGCAATACCTACTTGTTCAGCATCAGAAATATTTCGAATAATCAAATTTTGCCGATTGAAAACAATCTCACCCTGGTAAGTCCCATTGGGATATACGCCACTTAGCACTTTCATTAATGTGGATTTACCTGCACCATTTTCACCGCATAGAGCGTGGATTTCGCCTTTTTTCACTTTAAATGAAACATTATTTAGCGCTTTTACTCCAGAAAACTCCTTGATAATACCCTTCATTTCTAAAATAACTTCGTCCATTTTTATCCCCTCATGTTCAAATTTAGCAAGTGAGGGAAGATAAATCCCCCACCTGCTCTTTGAATTATCCCTTAGGCCATTTATCCTTTGAAACGTTTTGGTATACTTCTTCTAGTTTGTTGAAACCATCTTTTATAACTGTTTCCACCATATTGTTAGCATCAACAGCAACAGGTGTTAGAAGAACGGATGGAACATCAACTTTACCATTATTAACTACGCCATCAGACTTAGGGGTTTCACCTTTAGCTAATTGAATAGCAACATCAGCAGCTGAGGTTGCCAAAACTTTAATAGGTTTATACACTGTCATTGTTTGTAGACCTTCTACAATTCTTTGGCAGCCAGCAAGCTCCGCATCTTGACCAGAGATTGGTATATTTAAACCTTGGGCAGTTAATGCCTGAATCGCACCACCAGCAGTACTATCGTTAGATGCAACAACAGCATCAATTTTGTTGTTGTTAGCAGTCAAACCATTTTCCATGATTTTAAGTGCTTCTTCAGGTAACCAGTCTTTCGCCCATTGGTCGCCAATTACTTTAATATCACCTTTATCAATTAATGGTTGCAATACCTTCATTTGACCGGCACGGAACATTTTCGCATTATTATCGGTAGGAGAACCACCCATTAGGAAATAGTTTCCTTTTGGAGCAGCCTTAACAATTGATTCTGCTTGCATTTCACCAACTTTAATATTATCGAAGGAAATATAGTAATCAACATCTGATTTTGTAATCAAGCGGTCATATGATAACACTTTAATACCAGCTTTATGAGCCTGCTCAATGATTGGCGCCATAGCCTCGCCGTTATGAGGTATGATAACCAAAACATTTACGCCTTGAGCAATCAGGTTTTCACATTGTGAGAACTGAGTTTGGTCATCGCCGTTAGCTGATTGTACAACAACTTCAGCACCAAGTTCTTGCGCTTTTGCTACAAATAAATCTCTATCATGTTGCCATCTTTCTAACCTTAAATCATCCATACTTAAACCAATCTTGACGACCTTACCTTTTTGTGCAGTCCCCTCTTTAGCAGCAGTAGGTTCTTGTTTCGTACATCCAGCCATCAGTAGCAGTGAAACAATTAAAATGGATACCATAGCAAGTATTTTTACACTTTTCCCTTTAAACACGATGCTTTCCCCCCAATATTTTAATATTCCTACAACGATGAGGCACTCCAAATTATTACATATATCCCCTCCATCCTTCTTAAAAAATGCTACTTAAACTTCTAAAAGATATTGATTTAAAATCCCTCTTAGATGCTCTTGTCGTCCTGATTTATTCTTTATCGAATTATTTTGCAAGGCATAAGCCTCTAAGGTGTGGAAGTTAGCTTTACCTGAGACAATTTCTAGTCCAATACCCTCTTTAAAGCTACTATAACGCTCATCAATAATTTTTTCAAAAACCTGTTCTTCAATCAGTTTACTGGCAACTTTTAAACCTTTTGCAAAGCTATCCATACCAGCAATATGAGCTAGGAATAAATCTTCAGGCTCGAAAGATCCTCGTCTAGGTTTAGCATCAAAATTCAAACCACCTTTGCCTAAACCACCGTTCTTCAAAATTTCATACATAGCAAGTGTTGTTTCATACATATCAGTTGGGAACTCATCGGTATCCCAACCGAGCATTGTATCACCCTGATTGGCATCTACAGAACCGAGAATGCCATTGACTCTGCACATTCTTAATTCATGCTGGAAATCATGACCAGCTAATGTAGCATGGTTGGCTTCAATGTTCATTTTAAAGTAATCCTGTAAATCATACTTGCTCAAAAAGGCCATCACTGTTTGTGTATCAAAATCATACTGGTGTTTAGTAGGTTCTTTGGGCTTTGGTTCAATTAAGAATTGTCCAGTATAACCAATTTCTTTAGCATAATCTACAGCCATGTGCATAAATCTGGCCAAATTATCTAGTTCTAATGTGAGATCAGTGTTTAAGAGTGTTTCATACCCTTCACGACCACCCCAGAACACATAATTTTCCGTGCCTAATTCTTTGCCCGTTTCCAAACCTTTTTTAACCTGTGCCCCACAATAAGCAAATACATCGGCGTTACAAGTTGTCGCTGCACCATGTACAAAACGAGGATCGGAGAACATGTTAGCTGTATTCCAAAGTACTTTAGTTTTACTTGTTTTCATATATTCTTTCATCATGGCAACGATGGTATCGAGGTTCTCATTTGTCTGTTGCAGTGTGTCTCCTTCTGGAGCAATATCACGATCATGGAAAGCAAAGAAAGGAACGTTAAGCTTTTCAAAAAGTTCAAAAGCTGCTTCTACTCTAGCTTTCGCCTTGCCCATACCAATAAATTTATCCCATGGTCTAAGCATTGTACCGCTACCAAAAGGATCAGAACCTTCTCCAGTAAAAGTATGCCAATAAGCCACCGAGAAGCGAAGCTGTTCTTCCATGGTTTTACCTGCTACCAATTCTTCTGGATTATAGTATTTAAAAGCGAATGGATTCTTAGATTTAGCACCTTCGTAAGAAATTTTTACCATATTTTTAAAATATTTCATTTTTCCCTCCTGGCATTTTTTTTATGTAAGGCTTGATCATTATTCATTGATCCTGCTTTTACATGGTACTAATGACTTTAAATGTAGCTTTAAGGGTTTCATATAACTCATGATATACCTGATATACACGGTTATACTTCTTAACATTTTCCTGATTAGGTTCGGTACTCCAAACAGTTCTGACTATACTACTACAGGCATCTTCCACACTATCAAAAACTCCTACACCTACGGCAGCTAAAATAGCAGCCCCGAAAGCTGGACCATCCACGGAGTTAACTACCTCCACCCGCAAACCTAAGATATCGGCTAGCATTTGGCGCCACAGCAGACTATTGGCACCACCACCACTCACTCTAACCACAGTAGTAGGAAGATTTTGTTCACGAATAATTTCCAGAGAATCTCTAAGGCCAAAGCTAACTCCTTCTAATATAGCCCGTGTCATGTGAGCCCGGTTATGTACCATGCTAAGTCCTATAAATGTGCCCCTAGCATATGGATCACTATATGGAGTACGTTCACCCATCAGATAGGGCAGAAAAACCAAACCCTCAGAGCCTGGAGCCACCTTCTCAGCTTCTTCCAGCAAGAGAACAAAGCCACTATCATCTAGCTGACAGACTTCCTCAACCCACCATTTAAGGCACGAGGCCGCTGCTAACATTACACCCATGACGTGCCACTTACCATTACTATGACAAAAAGCATGTAATCGATTTTCATCATCTACGGCATATTCTTCTTGGCAAGCAAATACAACTCCAGATGTTCCAAGAGCCACAGATACCATACCTGCCGACACTATACCTGTACCTACTGCACCAGCAGCCTGATCGCCACCACCACCAACAACCGGAATGTCAAGACCTAACTGGGTCACTGCAGCAGCTTCTGGAGTAATATTCCCTGTCACTGCAAATGATTCGTAACACCTGGGCAAAACATCTTCCGTCAAACCAAGAAATTCAAGCATTTCTAAGGACCAACAACGATTGGCTACATCAAAAAATAGCGTTCCTGAAGCATCTGAAACATCAGAGGCATATTCACCAGTTAATTTAAAACGGATGTAATCTTTCGGCAACAATACATGGTTAATTTGTTCATAGATCTCTGGGCGGTTACGTTTTACCCATAATACTTTTGGTGCTGTAAAACCTGTTAGGGCTTTATTGCCAGTATATTTCGACAAATCAGCGCCCAATTGTTCTGTAATATAATCACATTCATCTTGCGTCCGTTGGTCACACCAGAGTAGCGCTGGCATCAGCACCTTGTTCTCTTTATCTAACAGCACTAAACCATGCATTTGTCCGCTGAGTCCAATACTTTGTATGTCCCCACCTGCTATACCAGTTATTCCTAAAATGTCTCTGATCCCGGCACTAGTAGCTTGCCACCAATCTTCAGGGTTTTGTTCAGCCCAGCCAGGTTTCGGATAATACACAGGATACTCTTTTGATACCGTCTGAATTACCTCGCCTATTTCATTCATTAGTAATAACTTTACAGAGGATGTTCCAAGATCAACACCAAGAAAATTCATTAATCACTCACCTACTTTCATTATTTGCGCTCACCTTACATATTTACAAATCGTTGTGATAATAACCCCCAATTACGCATATGACTTTCCCTTTTTAGATAGTTTGTTGTATCAATAAACTATCTGTTGTAACTTATCATAATCCTTTTAAAAATTGATTATTGAAATTTTTTATATTGGTCCAATATCCCACCTACTTTATTTTCCGTAGTAATGCGTGGCGTAAAACCATTGCGTTAATATAAACCTTAAAAACTTTCGCTAGAGTTCCTCTTTATAAACGCATAAAAAAGTGATACTCTCAGAACAAGATAAACTCATCTAGCATTTACAAACATTATTTTTTAACCATTAGATTAGTTTGTTGATTGGACAAACTAATCTAATGGTAGCATTCGCTGTAATTTTAAAAACTCCTTTAAATAATCTTATTATAAAAAAAATGTTTCATTTTTTTTATAATAATTAGGATACTCGTGAAACATAAATTCTTGATATAACTAAACCAACCTTTCCCGGGGCTCACGCATTCATATAAAGTTCAGATGACGATATTTTAACATCCGAATATTTAAAAGAAAAATAACGATGTGCCACTTCTTTGCGTAATTCATTCATCAGAATATCGTCCGCAAAATTAGTTAAACAAACATTATTTTTCAGTCATTAGATTAGTTTGTTGTTCAGACAAACTAATCTAATAGGAGTATTCGCTGTAATCCAAAAAAATCCTTTAAATAATCTAATTATTTAAAAAATATTTCATCTTTTTTTAGAATAATTAGGATACTGGTGAAGCATAAATTCTTGATATAACTAAACCAACCGCTCCCAGGGCGCACGCATTCATATAAAGTTCAGATGACGATATTTTAACATCCGAATATTTAGAAGAAAAACAACGACGTGCCACTTCCTTGCGTAATTCGTTCATCAGAATATCACCCGCCAATGGCAAAACATTGCCTATGACTACACATGCAGGATTAAATGCATTAATCAAATTTGCTACCCCAACACCAAGGTAATATCCAATATTTTTAAATCCCTCGATTGCCAGACTATCACCCTTTATTGCTGCATCAATAATTTGTAATACATTTAAATTGTCAATATACTCCGAATTACCCTTTGGTAATAAAATGCTATTAGGATAGCGGATGGCATTATCTTTGAAATAGCGAATCAATGCTTTTTCAGATGCATATTCCTCCCAACACCCTATATTACCACAAGTACATTTAATACCATGAAGATCAACAGTCATATGTCCTATTTCACCCGCTAGCCCTCGCGCGCCACGATACAGTTCATTATTAATAACTATGCCTGCTCCTATTCCTATTCCTGCACTAACATACAAAAATTCAGATGCTTTTTTACCCAACCCAAACCATTTCTCACCAATAGCCCCTGCATTGGCTTCATTGTCAACAAGTGTTGGAATATTAAATTTCTCTTCTACTAGATCTTTAAGTTTAATATTCTCCCACAATAAGTTCGGTGCAGAGAGAACATATCCCTTGTCATAATTCACCATACCAGGCACACCAATACCAATACCGATAATACCACGTCTGGTAACTGGTACATGTTGTATCGTCTCATTGATTAAATCAAACAAATCATGGATTTTTTGTTGTGGCGAGTCTATAATATTTTTAATGATAATCCTTTTTTCCCATATTATATCACCCGCAAAATTAGTTAATATGCTTAATATATAATTCACACCAAGATCTATCCCGATTACACTCCCAATCGCTTTATCAATAGACAGATTAATCGGTTTCCGCCCACCCTGGGACTCACCTGTCCCTATTTCCAAAATCAATCCTTCTGACAACAGTTCATCCACCAGTGCAGAGACTGTTGATTTATTCAAACCAGTTCGCTTGGCGGTTTCTGCTCGGGAAATCGTTTTTTCTTTATAAATGGTATTTAAAACTAGCATCTTATTAATTTGCTTAACAAGCAGTTGATCAGCAGTTTTCATATATACTTCTTCATCCTATCTTACTTATTTTTACTTAACTTAGTTTATCTATTAAACTATCATGGTTACTTCGCTATCTCTTCCTTAAATCCTGCTTACTTAAGAATTTAGGTTGTGGTGCAAAGCTTTTAGAAAGTTAAAGATCATCGCATTTGCACTGGAATATCAAGATGCAATACCCATAAGCTTGTTTATAAACTCAACCTCAGAAGGGACAGATTGAATTTCTTCAACCTGTCCCTTTCTAATCATATAGAATACTTCAATTCCGCAAATTGTTTTCTCAGCCGTTTCAAAACTACCAAACCCAAGCATTGGCTTGACTTTTCGTTTAATAAACCGGTGATCTTGCTCAATGATATTATTCAAGTACTTTATCTTCCAAAGAGTTGCTCCGATTGAAATAATTTCATCAGATATCTTTTCATAGATGGCAACTTCGGTTGCAGCATATTTGTCAGTTGTGATTACTCTTGGCTGCTGATTATGTATAGCTTTTAACGCTTTTTTAAAGAACTTCTTTGCGGCTTCTTTATCACGACGTTCCGATACAAAAAAGTCGATAGTCTTCCCTTGTGAATCTACGGCTCTACATAAATAGGCATTTTTGCCCTTGATTTTAAGATAGGTCTCATCCATTCTCCACGAATCATTGGTTGGCTTAAGGTATTTTCTTATTTTCTCATCAATGACAGGTGAATATTCATGGACCCACCTCATAATGGTTGTATGGCCTAGCGGCAGGCCTCTTTCTTCCATCATCTCCACAAGCATCCTATAACTCAGTGGATATTTAAGGTACCAGCGAACGCACAACATTATTATTTCAGATTCGAGATGTTTCCCTTTAAAGAAATTTTGTGACATTCTCTTGCACCTCTTTTTTCAAGTTTGTGCCATGATTATATCAGGGATTCAATCTTTGCACCAGAACCGCGGTTTTCATTTTGCCAATATATTAGATCCTTTAATAATTTATCTGGCTAGCTTTTTTTATTGATGTTATACAGAAAGTACTTTCTTACCAGACTTTAATAGCTCCGTAAGTGGAATCCCCATAGGCTTTACGTCAATTCCTAGATCCTCTAAAATCCCTACTACGCCATACATTTGCGCACAGGCTATGCAAGCATTCACATGAACCCCCGCTTCGATCATTTGGCGAACCCGCCCCTGAATTTCATCATCAGTAGCCAACAGTTTCGCAGAAGGCCCCCATACGATTAGCGTTACTTTGTCCCACCACTCCTTGGTTTTGGAATTAAACGTATACATAAATGCCATACTCAAAGCCACTTCCTTGTCTCCACTCTTCCATAATACATAAAGTTCATTGTTTTCTTGTTGTTCAATGCTATCACCCATAGTATTCTCCTCCCCTTTATATATAAAAATGATATTTTCCCTACAAAACTATTTTCCTGCTACCATGTATATACTTCAACAATAGGTAATATTTTCCCTCCAATCATACACAGTATAAAATATTTTTTTGTTCCATGCTCAATTCAAAAAAAGGAGGTGATTATGATTTACGAAAGTAGCGAATATAAATATGCAGAATGTGATCAATGTTTTAAAAGGCATAACTCAGTTGGTTAGAGTGCTTCAGTTGGCATAAAATCTAACTTTATTGCTATTGTAAGAAGCAAAGTAGCAACAATTCGCTATAATTACCTTTATTACAAATCTCCCTTCTTAATCAATCAACATCCGTGCTTCTACCTCTGTTCCAATCTGTAAACAATCACTATTGGCTGGAATATCAAGCAAGGCATTGGCCGACACCATGCCTGCTAACATGCCATTCCCTTGAAATCCCATGGGCGTAGCACACAAAGTCCCAGCTTCGAACCCACAATGCGCCCAGATAAAACGTCTAGACTGACTTGGTTTATTAAAAGCTTTTTTTAGCTTAGTTAGGATCTTAGGGCGCTCAATACCATTAACTCCTGCCATTTTTCTAAGTACTGGCCGTAGCAGTACCTCAAAAGAAATATTAGCCGATGCTGGATTTCCTGATAAAGCAACCAACAAAGTATCACCCCAGTAGCCTGCCATCACTGGCATACCTGGTTTCATGGCGAGCCGTGTAAATAACATAGAAACATTTAGTTTGGCAAACAGCCGTTCCATTAAATCATAATCACCCACAGAGGCTCCGCCTGTCGTAATATACATTCCAATATTGCTATGACCTGAAATTTTCTGTTCAATAAGCTCTAGATCGTCACATACCTGTCCTAAGAGAATGGGCTGACAGCCTGCTTCCTTGACTTTTGCCATGAGCATATGATTATTGGAATTACGAATTTTCCCTGGTGACAATGGCTGGTCTACACCAATTAGCTCAGTACCGGTAGCCAAGATGGCAACTTTCGGTTGATCATAAACGAGAGGCCGCTCCTGGCCTAGCATGGCGAGTAATCCCAGAGCCCCATCGCCCAGAACTGTGCCTTGTTGTAATACAATCTCGCCCTCACGAATTTCTTCCCCTTGCCTGCAAATATTCGCCATATCCACGGGCGCAAAGATACTTACTCTATCTTGATCAACATCTATATCTTCCAGGCGAATGACAGCATCTGCCCCATCAGGAATTTTTGCACCAGTCATAATCCGAATCGTTTGGCCTGCTTCTAGCTTTTTGCAAGACACGCTACCAGCCGGCACATCATCCACCTGCATAAGTACTACAGGCAATGCTATCGAAGCATGCTGTACATCCAACTTTCTTACTGCATAGCCATCTAGCGGCGAACGATCAAAGGGTGGAAAATCCATCTCTGCTACAATATCCTCTGCCAAAACTCGCTGATAACACTCAACAAGAGGGATATGATTTTTCCCTTGAACTTGTATCTTATTCACCAATATCTCTAGAGCATCTTCCAGTACTAATGCCACATTTAACGCCCTCTTTCACTGTTTATTATGGTTTCTAATAAATTAGCCACTCCCTCAGCATCCTCAAGGCCAAAATGGGGTATCCCCTCATAAACAGGGATATCAGCAACAAGGGCAATGGTATTACTTTTTTTACCAATACATTTTATCCCTTGACGATTGACCTCAATTTGAGGTTTCTGCTCTTGCTTAAATCCTTCTGTCAAAATCAAATCAACATTGTTAATCAATGCTACGATTTCATCAAGAGTGGGTGGCTTACTAGTCGTTTGTACTAGAGCAATCTTATGGTTTGAAGCAATACATACCACATCCGCCCCAGCTTGTCCATGCTTCCAAGTATCGGTCCCTACATGATCTATTTCAAAATCGTGGTCATCATGTTTAATCACACCAATCCGATAACCCCGTTTTTTTAATTTCTTAATTACTTTTACTAAAAAAGTCGTTTTTCCACTGTTGGAATACCCTACGAAAGAAACAATTGGCGTCATATTATCTGCCTTTCGCCAATAATGCTTTGGCCTTTTTATAATCATTACTAGTATTCATATTCATAAAACACACTCATCGAGCTCGGCGAACTGCCCAATAGATCACCTTGCTCCCATGATAGAGCAACTTTATCCTGTCCCATACGACGACTCTGTTTAGCCTCCAATACGTGACATTCTCACTGTTTGCAGATGTTAGATCCTACTAAGTATCTAACCAGATACAGGGATAGCTCCGCCGCATCTGGTTAGGTACTTTTTTAATAAAGCTTAACAACCCATCTGTTTTCTAATCCTAGCGTATTGGTCTACAACATATTGTTCTGCCCATTTCTGGTCAGCAATTTTTTCGATTTTTGCTGCACAAAACTTATACTCGGGCGTTTTTGAAATATCATCCATATTGTCACTGGTCAATTCATTACAAGAACCGATCCACCAATGATAGGTCATATAGACCGCGCCTTTTCGTACCCGTTCCGTTTCCTGAACTCTTGTTATGACCTTACCACGCCTAGTTGATATCCATACGAGTTCCTGATCGACCAGACCCATTTCTGCAACATCTTCCACACTGATTTGCACATAACCAGGCTCGTCAGACAGTTGTTGCAAGGCCGCGCAATTCCCCGTCATGGTACGAACCGAATAATGACCAACTTCCCTCACCGTGGAAAGAATCAATGGATATTCCGCATCTGGCAGTTCTTTAGGCGAACGCCATTCGGCGGCAAACAATTTACCTTTGCGATTGGGTGTGTCAAATAAAAAGCCCTTATACAAATACGGTGTTCCTGGATGCCCTACTTCTGGGCAAGGCCACTGAATACCGTCTAATTTTTCTAACTGATCATAAGTAGCCCCCTTATAAAGGGGACATAAATCGATCATTTCCGTCCATATTTCTTCTGTATTTTTGTACTTCATTGGATAACCCATGGCGGTAGCCACTAGGGAAATAATTTCCCAATCTGGTTTAACATCTCCTTTGGGCTCCACGGCCTTTGCGAATCGTTGGAAACTACGATCGGCTGTGGAATAGACCCCCTCATGCTCGCCCCAGGAAGTCGCCGGCAGAACTACATCCGCATGTAATGCAGTTTTGTTCATAAAGATATCTTGAACGACAACCAGTTCTAGTTCATCTAGCGTGTGCCGCATGTGGGAAGCATCGGGATCGCTTTGCACCGGATCCTCACCAAAAATATAGAAGGCTTTAATCTTGCCCTCTTTCGCATAACGAGGCATTTCCGTCATCGTAATACCTTTCTTGGCTGGTAGACTAGTTCCCCAGGCCGCTTCAAATTTATGCCGGATTTTTTCATCGGTGACGGACTGATAACCTGGATAGATGTCCGGTAAGCAACCAACATCGCAGGTTCCCTGAACATTGTTTTGCCCACGTACAGGGGCAACCCCAACATTGGGTTTCCCTAGATTTCCGGTTAGTAATGCGAGCCCCGATAACCCTTTAACAACGTCGACCGCCTGACTGTACTGGGTCACCCCCATGCCCCAAAATATGAAAGCACTTGGTGCGGCAGCATACATGCGCATGGCTTCACGAATATCCTTAGCCGGTATTCCACTAATCTCTTCAACATACTCTGGTGTGTACTTGGCTACCAGACGTTTATATTCTTCAAAACCTTCGGTATAGTTGGCCACATACTCTTTATCATACAGTTCTTCTTCAATCAGAACGTGGGCAAAGGCATTCACCACAGCCATATTGGTACCATTTTTTATCGGCAACCATAGATCAGAGATTCTCGCCGCTTCCGTATAGCGAGGATCGGTAACGATGATTTTTGCACCTTTTTCCTTGGCTTTAATAATCCGGCGCCCCACAATTGGATGGGAATCGGCAGCATTGTAACCAAAAATAAATAATAACTTAGCATCTTCAATTTCAGGGATCGAGTTGGACATTGCTCCATTACCTAATGTGTGAGCCAGACCGGCCACAGAGGGAGCGTGTCAAACACGGGCACAATGATCAATATTGTTTGTGCCAAGTACCGCCCTTGTAAATTTTTGCATAACATAGTTAGCCTCATTTCCTGGACCACGAGCCGAACCCCTACACATAATGGAATCGGGACCATACTTATCTTTAATCCCCTGCAATTTCTTCGCAACAAAATCAATGGCTTCGTCCCAGCTTACTTCCACTAAATCTTCGTTTTTTCTAAGTAATGGTTTGGTTAAGCGCTTGGTCAACCGCTTCGTATCATTTATAAAATCCCAACCATAATGACCTTTCAGGCATAAGGTTCCTTGGTTAGTACGACCATTAGCCGCTTCAGCACGTAAAATTTTATTTTCTTCCACATTTACGATCAGGTTGAGTTTGCATCCCGCTCCGCAATAAGGACATACCGTCAACACTTTTTTATCAGTCATTTTTTTACCTCCTGATTTGCTCTTTACTTAAAAGAAACCCGTGACATTTCCTCGGCGCAGGCATTCCGCTTTTTCTTGATATTCCTGGATATAATGGCTCCTCCGATGGGTTTAAACGCATCAGTGGGACATATACCAGCGCAGGCGGGACCTTCTGCCCGATTAATGCACAAATCACATTTCAAAGCCACAATCCTATCCTTATTCGAGGCATCACCATCCTCATCAACAACCTTGAGGCCGGTTTGCTGCAGTGTTTCGCTTGCTACCATCTGAGGAGCGAATTCGATCGCACCGAACGGGCATGCAACGATGCAATTTTTGCAGCCAATACACGCATCCGGATTAATCTGAATGGTATTATCTTTGTTTACAATGCCTCTGGACGGACAAACATTGGCGCAAGGTGCATCCTCGCAATGTCGACACTGAATGGGAACACTGATCGTACGGGTTTTGACCACCCTTAACCGCGGGTTAAAACCTTGATCGATGGAACCCGTCCTTAGTGCATCCTCCGGCAAATGGGCTAATGCGCAAGCAATTTCGCAAGTACGGCAGCCAATACAGCGATTTGGATCAGCAACTATAAAGTTATTCATCAACTTCCCACCTTTCTTCATTTTTTATTACCTTAGTCAGCAATTGACCCTCTTCTTCCACCGCAACTTAGGTATCAGAACCGATTTACATTTACTCTTTGCAAATTTCAACTAGTATCCGTTCTGTATGCGTATAGATATGAAACCAATCCCCCTTGGCTACACCAATGAGGGTTATTCCTAGTTTGATGGCCATCTCAATTGCCAGTGTAGTTGGTACTGATCGAGCTACAATCACTGGCACGCTCATCTTACTGGCTTTGAGAATAATCTCAGATGAAACGCGACCGCTAAACACAAGGATTTTATCTGCAGGATTCACTCCAAACTCCAGACACTTACCATACAATTTATCAAAGACATTATGCCTGCCTATATCTTCGGCAAAGCATACCAATTTTCCATTATCAGCAATGGCTCCGCTATGCACACCGGATGTGACCTTATGTGTTGCCGAAGCGTCCTCTAACATGCGAACATAGTTGTTGATGTCATGCGTCCAAACGCGCAGGTCGCTCTCGATCAAATTAGACACACGGGCATCATTGGCAAAATAAAACTCAGCCCGCCCCCGACCACAACAAGCCGTCAGGCAGCGTTTCAAATAGGTTCGTCCGGCATTTTCCGAAACATTTTCGGCTTCAGCCCAAATCATATTACGCTCCGTATCTACCGTAAACTCAGTTAAATCATTAATACCAGCAATCATACCTTCGGAAACCAAAAATCCCAAAGCCAAATAGCGTTGTTCGACTGGAGAACATAGCATTGTCACCAGTTCCTTACCATTCAGGTATAAGGTCAAGGGTTCTTCCTCTGACACTAAATCCTGGACTGAAACCAATGTTTCATCCACTGCTTTTAGCGCTTGATAGTTTTGTACGCCAGGTATTACTTCCTGCATTTTCACACCTTCTTACTATTATATCTCCGGATGAAGCAACACTTACTTTCTCGACACAAACTGGGTATGTAGCAAATGATGTGACTTATGCCCTAAGGGTTCTCCTAAAAATGTCTCATAAAGTTTCTGAACATCTGGATTCTCATGGGATTTACGCAGTGGCAGATTCTTATCATGGACATAAGTATTTGCCGTTCTGTTGGCATGTGATCTTTTCTTGTCCGAGGGTAGGATAACCTTAGGCTGACCCCCGCCACTCACACAGCCCACTGGACAACACATCACTTCTATAAAATGAAAGTCAGCCTGACCTGCTTTAATTTGTTCCATAACCACCCTCGCATTTTTGAGACCAGCTACAACGGCAACTTTCAATGTCAGATCACCAACTTTTACACTGGCCTTACGTATCCCCTCGCCACCACGGACGAAGTTGATATCAAGCTCGGGTATTGCTTGCTTGGTCATTAGTTCATAACCAGTACGTAGCGCAGCCTCCATTACCCCACCAGTCACACCGAAAATCGTACCTGCTCCGCTATAATTTCCTAGAGCTTGGTCGAATTCTTCCTCAGCTAAATGGATAAAATCGATACCGGCATCCTTAATCAGTTGCGCCAGTTCCCGTGTCGTAATGACCACGTCCACATCCCGATAACCACTGTCATCCATTTCTGGCCGGTCACATTCAAATTTTTTACAGGTGCAAGGCATTACTGCAACACTGAAAATCTCCGCCGCTTCCACTCCACCGACTTGCGCCCCATAGGTCTTGAATAATACACCTGCCATCTGTTGGGGTGACTTACAACTGGAAAGATGAGGAAGGAGTTCCGGATAGGTCTGCTCCACATATTTAACCCAGGCTGGACAACAGGAAGTGAACATGGGTAATATGCCATCCGTAGTCACGCGCTGAATAAGTTCGGAACCTTCTTCCATAATCGTCACATCAGCGGCGAAATTCGTGTCATAAACTCTAGAAAAACCAAGTTTTCTTAATGCCGTCGCCATTTGCCCATGGGTCAAACTGCCCAAAGGTAAACCAAATTCTTCTGCTATGGCTACCCGGATGGCAGGTGCGCATTGTACCATTGTGAACAAGCTGGAATCAGCGAGAGCAGCTTTGACTCTTAGCCCATCACCGCTGTTATATGCCGCAAATAAAGGCTCTTTTACTGATGGTAACAGGCCCCGCTCCGCCATTTTTTGTTCTCGTGGCGCAATATCTTCGTCAAAAGCAGAAGCATATGCACTGCAAATCTGAACACACTGGCCACATGCAACACAAAGGTCCTGGCGAATAGTCTGGGGTTTTCCCTTTGGCCCTTCAATGGCATCCACTGGGCAAACGGTTACACAACGTTGACACCCAGTACATAGTTCCTGATCAATTTGAATAATGGGATTGGCTTCTAACCCCGTCACACGGACAATCTCTTCCCCCATGCTAAACCCTCCTAGCGTCATGAATCTAATTTTATTAATTAACCATTGTATCTTTTCACAGATTCTAGCAAATTCATCGCCGCATCTATATTACGCTTTTTCTTTTGCGCTTTGGGCACGATCATTTCCAATGCTTTTTCTGGGCAAGCCATGACACAAGCCGGACCGCCATCATAACCTGCACACAAATCACACTTACTTGCCACAACCATTTGTTTTTCCAACATACGGTCTTCTATTTCCACCTGTAGCCCGTTTTGAATAGCCGCTTCGCCATTTTCATATATCGGCACAAAATCAATAGCACCAAAAGGACAAGCCATTAAGCAGGTCTTACAGCCAATGCAATCTTTTTCAGCAATTATAATGCGATCTCTGGTCTGAGTGATGGCCCCCACTGGGCACACTTGGGCACAAGGTGCATCTTCACAATGGTGGCATTGGATTGGCATGGTCACTGACGCTGTCTGGACCAGGTATAATCTGGTAATCAGTGGGGTGTCGATCATCCCGACGGTAATGGCCTCCTTGTCAGCATGAGCTACGGAACAAGCCACCTCACAAACCTTGCAACCGATGCACTTATTAGGATCGGCCATGATAAACTTATTTAGATTAGTACTCATCATCGTTGCCTCCTTTCTTTGTCAACCTACTTTTATATCCCACCCTCATTTGGTATACCAGCACACACCTCAGAGACTTCCTTTTGCTAGTATTTTGTATATAGCTGTATCAGTAGAAACCAACCACAAGGATGGTTGCACTGACGATATTGCCGAGAGTAATTGGAAACCAGTTATTCACGAATAAATTCTCCTTTTCAAGGCGTACATATATTAATGCAAAAAGCATGCCATAACGACATGCTTTTCTAAATTCTCATCTGTTTACTTGAGGGCAACCCATGAATTTCTCTATATTTATATATTTTTTTATTTTTATCCCTATTAATTTCATGATTTTGGGCAATAAATATTATTATATAATTCATGCAGAGTCTGCACATATTGCAGGGTCTGCAATATGTGCAGACCCTGCATGGTATGCAAATTATTGATCTGCGCGACGCTTCTGCATTCGCTCCAACCGGTAATACAATGTTCGCACGGAAATCCCCAAATAGCGAGCCGACTGCGTCTTATTCCCGCCGAATTTCTGCAACGCTTGCTCAATCAACTCGTCAATATGATCACCCAATACAAAGGACGGTGAAGATGACAACCTGTGAGCTGGTTGTGGCTCAGGTTCCGGTATCCCGCCTTTCACTGCATCCGAAGATTTTTCCGTCAGATTTTCTAAATGTTCCTCTCGTAATTCCGTACCATCGTACATGAACGAAACCCAATCCATCGTATTGCGTAGTTCACGCACATTTCCCGGCCAAGGATAAGCAAGTAGCAACTGAGCCGCCTTCCCGTTGATGCTACGAAATCCTTTGCCCCGCTGCCGAGAAAAATCCTGCAACAACATATTCGCCAATGGTAAAATATCATCCCTTCTCTCACGTAGCGATGGGATGATGACCTGACCGACTTTTAACCGATAGTACAAATCTTTGCGGAACAACCCCTCCGCAATGCGCTCTTCAAAATCAAGATTCGTAGCAGCAATGATGCGAACATCGGTTTTTATCTTTTTCAAACCACCCACACGGTAGAAGTGTTTTTCTTCAATTACCCGTAGCAATTTCGCCTGAAGCTCAATGGGTATTTCAGCAATTTCATCCAGAAATAGTGTCCCCCCCATGGCCATATCGAACTTTCCCTTTTGTCCCCGTGAAACACCACCGGTAAAGGCCCCGGCTTCATAGCCAAACAATTCGCTCTCAAATAAACTAGGAGTAATGGCCGCACAATTAATATCAACAAACGGGGCTGAATGATAGATTGTACCATAGTGAATAATCTTGGCGATAATTTCTTTTCCGACACCGGTTTCCCCTTGAATCAGTATGGGTAAGGATCGATCTGTATGATATTGTTCCGCTTGCCGAACCACCCGTCTCATTCCATCCGAGAAGATGGCAATTTTGCCAATTCCCGCCCGCTCGGCAAATTGGCGATATAAATTCTCTACTCCCCCGTCCTTGTCCTCCGTGACTGGCTGCGCATCTTCATCACACCGTTTATTCAATATCTCATTTTCTTCATGCCGAATTTTATGCTCTCCCACTCGCTCTAGAATTTCCTTTAGTTCATTCATATTGATTGGCTTAGTCAGGTAGTCATACGCACCGGCTCGCAGTGCACCAATTGCTAATTCCAGATCGACAAATCCAGTATATAAAACCACACACGTATGAGTTTTTCCCTTGACTTCGTTTATCTTTCTCACCAGTTCAATACCCGATATCCCACCCATCTTGATATCAGATAGAACCATATCAAACACCTGATCGTTATAGGTGATCAGTGCGTCTTCACCTGATGCGCATTCCGTCACAGCATGCCCCAACAATCCTAAATAGTTTGCTAAAAAAGATCGACCTTCCAATTCATCATCTACAAGTAATATTCGCATTCCAATCCTCCCATCATTCCATTATTCATTAGAATTTTCGGGTAGTGATACCTGTATTAGAGCGCCTCCGTCGACCTTGTTCTCCGCCTTGATTGAACCATTACAAGAAGTCACAATCGACTCCACAATTGATAATCCCAATCCCATCGAATCCCCCATTTTCTTTGTAGAGAAGAACGGTTCAAATATCTGGTCGCAAATTTCAGGATCAATCCCAGGACCATTGTCACTAACAGAAATGTTCACATGATCGTCTACCCAGGTCCGAATGACAATTTCTTTGTTTTCTAGCTCTTGACTGTCTAATGCCTGCATGGCATTCATGATCAGATTTAGAACAACCTCTTCAAAACGTACAAAGGAGTCGTTTACAGTCGGTAACAATGGCATCAGTTCTTTCTTAACTTTAATACACCGAGAAGCTAACTGATTGACCACAAAAGACAACGAACTATCCACAACATCATTTATATGACAGGGGACATAGTCATATCTTTGACTAGTACGTAGAAAAGAGCGCAAGTGATTAACAAGGGCGTCTATCCGGTCTACCTGACCAGAAACATCTTGCAGACTCTGCATGATGTTGCTCATCGGGGCATTCCTTTGGCATAAAAGCAAACCGGTTTCCGACAAAATCCTAATCGAGTTCAATGGCTGATTTATTTCATGAGCAATCCCCCCGCCGATCACCGCTAAAGTCATCACTCGGGAAGCGCGTTCACTGGCCTCCCTGGCTTTCGAGATTGCCGTCTCTGCCTCTTTTGGGGCAGTAACATCCCGCCCGACGGCTTGATATTCAGTAACATTGCCTAGGTCGTCAAAGAAGACTTGCGTCACATACTCTATCCAACGCACACCACCATCCGGCCTCACATATCGCATTTGTGAAGTCTCGATCAGATTGGCCGGTGTAAGCAAACATTCCGGTTCATGTAACATTTTCATTTTTTCAGATCCAAGTAAAATGGCAATGCTAAGTCCAATAATACTTTCCTTCTGAACATTATAAAAAAGGCAAAACGCATCATTCACAAAGATCAATTCACCCTCTGGATTACAACGGTAAATACAGTCTGTCTGCGTTTCCACCACGGCTCGATATCGGGCCTCACTTTCTCCCAATGCCGCGGTTCGAGACATTACAGTTTGCTCCAGGACAATTTGAGCTTCCTCAAGTTCCTTATGTAGACGATTGGTCATCACAAAAATCACAACCATCAAAATGCAAAGAATGATAAAACCTACAATCATGATTGTTTTATTTCTCGCCGCAAGAAAATTCGCCAGGGATTCTCCTGCAAAAAGAACACCCACCGGCTGACCGTCGGCTCCCATGATCGGCAGGTAGGCCGTCATATAGTCAGTTCCTAAAATATCTGCTCGCCCCTGATGTGGCTTTCCATTCCTTAACACTGTCTCAGCAACGGCTTCACTTAATTTTGTACCGACTACCTGTTTGCCATCCTTCATAATCGTTGTCGAAACTCGTTCATCACCCAAAAATAGCGTAGCTTCCGTATTAAACAATTGCTTTACCCGATCAACAATTGTCTGCTCAGTAGCATCATAACCAAGTGATATCACCCCTACTGTCCGCCCCTGTTCATTCTTCAACCCTGCTCCGGCCCGAATTGCCAGTTTGGTCACACTTCCTGGTTGTAGAGTAGCCAGGGTTCTGCCCTCTAGCCCCGCCTTTATATCCGCCAGATCGCCAAGACTATCCCCTTGCCTTGAATCGTGAGTGCTGGCAATGACAATACCTCGCTCATCAGTAATCGTGATAAAGTCCACTCCCGAATCTTCACGTATCTGTCCTAATATGCGCAACAGTTCGTCTACGTCTTTGCCTTCAACAGATTTAACAAGTGCCGGCTGCTTGCTGAAAACCTTGGCATAATACGTAGCCATCCCCTTGTATTCTTCAATGATATGATCGAAACCTCTGACCCCCTGTTTTGCGGCTCGCTCCTGCTCTTGCTCCACCATATTCGAAAAGAAGTATAGACTTGGTATCAAAGTGGCAGTAACGGCAGTCATTACCAATAGTATAACGTGAAAAATCAGTTTAATTCTAGACTTTTTTGCCATTTTATCCACCTTTTTATTATAACAACTCTCCGTTTAATAAAAAATAAAAGACCAGAACGTTAAAAAAATAATTGGCTCTGTTAACCAGAGCTCAGCACATAGTCACTAAAGCCTACCGAGCTGTTAGTGCTTTTAATTTTACACTTTGTTAATCTGTTACTCTTTAAAGTTCTGTATCGTAAACATTAATCCCTTTTTTATGACATAAAAATAGATGTATAAAATAAGGTTCTGGTGCAAAGATTGAATCCCTGATATAATCATGGCACAAACTTTAAAAAGAGGTGCAAGAGAATGTCACAAAATTTCTTTAAATGGAAACATTCCGAGTCTGAAATAATAATGTTGTGCGTTCGCTGGTACCTAAAATATCCCCTTAGCTACAGAATGCTTGTTGAGATGATGGAAGAGAGGGGTTTGAATATAACTCACACTACCATTATGAGATGGGTTCATCAATATTCTCCCATAATTGATGAGAGAATAAGAAAATACCTTAAACCAACTAATGATTCATGGAGAATGGATGAAACTTATATTAAAATAAATGGTAAAAATGCATATTTGTATAGAGCCGTAGATTCACAAGGGAGGACTATCGACTTTTTTGTATCGGAACATCGTGATAAAGGCGCTGCGAAAAAGTTCTTTAAAAAAGCGTTAAAAGCTATACATAATCAACAGCCAAGAGTAATCACAACTGACAAATATGTTGCAACCGAAGTTGCTCCGATTGAAATGATATCTGATGAAATTATTTCAATCGGAGCAACTCTTCGAAAAATAAAGTACTTAAATAACATCATTGAGCAAGATCACCGGTTTATTAAACGAAAAGTCAAGCCGATGCTTGGATTTGGTAGCTTTGAAACGGCAGAGAAAACAATTTGTGGAATTGAAGTAATGCATATGATCAAAAAGGGGCAGGTTGAAAAAATTCAATCTGTCCCTTCTGAGGTTGAGTTTATAAACAAGATTATGGGTATTCCAGCTTGATATTTCTGTAAAGTTGTGACGATATTTGACTTTATAAAATCTTTGCACCAGAATCTTTTTAAGCCCCCCTAAAGGAACTATCCATATCCTCTTTACCAATGATGACGTTATGTGAGAACCGATACTTAGTTGAAGACCCCCTTTATCAAGAAAGATTTTTGTTGAATTCTATCTTGTATTACCTAGATTCAGCTTTATTCGTCATTGGTCGTAGTTTGCCCGCACAATCAGGACAATAATCATGAGTTAAATCAGCCTCGGAGTGTTCTCTAAGATACTCGGCTAGGTATACCCAATTCCCCTTATCATCGCGAATATGGTGGCATGATGAGCAAATCGGGATCAGACCACAAAGCTCTGTAACCAACGAAACATCTTCAATCAATAGTAATGCTAGACTTTCTTCTCTGTAAACTAACTGTTTAGCTGTTACCAATAAAGTATATTGCTTAATAACAGTCCCATCATAGCTGAAAAACTTACCCTTATTACGAGCTACCGATTGTCCATTGATTGCTGATACAGTACTCGTGCGGAGGATACAGGTTTCACATGCTGCAGCGGAACCACATTTTCCTTGAGCATTAATGCATCGTAATTGTTCCCCTACACGATAGGTACCTTCCAGATTAGGCTCTATACAAAATATCTTATTCCCTTCAGGGTTTATAGATTGAATATGCCTGTTGGCATCTACCAAAAGAACACCAACAGGCATGGCTTCAAAAAGCAACCTAAAAAAAGCGTTATTATCTAATAAAGTTGATATCATGCCATCCACTCCTCCATTAGTATCTAGATAATCTAATATTTTAAAATTCGGCATATTACTTTATTTTCCTTGTAAAATTTCATCAGTAAATGCATTAATTTTGTATTTATTGCTTGCAACTATTCCTACTAAAATAGAATTGATTATTTAATAGCAAGCACGACCATGAATAGTTATGGTCACAGCGCTTACAGACAGCTAACAAAGCAACAACTAATAAAATGATAGTAAATGCACGAGCAAACTAAGCCTCTCCCTTATTTTAGATAGTGTTTATATAAACTGAGCAGTCAAAATTTTTCAAACACAAAATAACTGATTCCATAGATTTTATATTATCCTTAGTTTTGAGTAACTCGGAATATGAAATTTTGATGCGCCCCATAGTGTCCCGATCAACTTATCTTTTCGCCCCAATCAAACTCCATATATTTCATAAGTTCTCTCCACATGCGCCAATCTCCCCGCTCATTCTACACAATTTTATATATTAAGTAATTACATTATGCAAAAAAATTAGAGCAGTTGATTGCTTTAACTGCTCTTTTCCATTCCTATGATGTACTGAAAGATCATAAGACAATAGTGGACGTAGTGGTTCCTATTGACCTTTTATCTGTTGTTTTTGCTGAAGAAGGGTTCTGGTGCAAAGACTGAATCCCTGATATAATCATGGCACAAACTTTAAAAAGAGGTGCAAGAGAATGTCACAAAATTTCTTTAAAGGGAAACATTTCGAGTCTGAAATGATAATATTGTGCGT
>Ga0224518_1000015_pt1 | contig 49056 bp, 49 predicted proteins | sample IRBST25metaG_FD_179891 | JGI IMG/M metagenome (GOLD analysis project Ga0224518, IMG submission 179891) | Peat soil microbial communities from Stordalen Mire, Sweden - IR.B.S.T-25 | ecosystem: Environmental > Terrestrial > Soil > Wetlands > Peat | place: Sweden: Norrbotten County, Stordalen Mire...
TGTTATTCTTTTTTATTATATCCATATTTTATATGTTATGACCATATTGTGGGCATAATGCATAATATAGTAACGATATATAAAACGAGGTAATGATAATGGCTAGAAACCAAATACAACCTAAATTGATATTCACCCTCAATGGCGAACGCTACGTGTCGGATGAATCAGGTCAACTCATTCCATTGGTGAACGAAGTAAAAGAAAATCCATGGAAAGTCGTTAATACCATCGTTGATATTTGCAAAATATTAGGTATATCGCGAAGTACATTAATGAGGTTGATTGAGTCGGGGAAATTATGGGTATACAACGTTCTTCCTATTATAAATGGCTGAACAGGAAAGAAAGTGCTAATGAGAAGTTAAATACAGAGCTTCTTTCGATGATTAAGGATGCATACGCGGAAAGGAATGGAATCCTTGGATACCGCCAGATGACAATCAAATTAAACCGAGAATGTAATCTGAATGTTAATCATAAACGGATATATAGACTCATGCGCATCTTAAACCTAAAATCTGTATGCCGTAGGAAACGAAAAAATTTCATCAAATCAACGCCTGAAACTACTGCAGAAAATATTTTAAACAGAGAGTTTGAATCTAATGAATTCGGTGCAAAATGGCTTACTGACGTGACTGAAATGAAATATGATCTTCAAAGCAAGGCTTACCTGAGTGCAATCCTTGATTTGGGAGATAAAAGCATTATTTCTTTTGTTGTTGGACATTCCAACAACAATGAACTGGTTTTTGAAACTTTTGATATAGCGCACAAGACCTATCCAGATGCTAAACCAATTTTCCATAGTGATCGCGGCTACCAATATACAAGCAAGATTTTTAAGAAGAAACTGGATGATGCAGGAATGACGCGGAGCATGTCAAGGGTATCCAGGCGCATTGATAATGGCCCGATGGAATCATTTTGGGGAATGATGAAATCCGAAATGTACTATCTCATTAAATTTAAAACGTATGAAGAGTTGAAAGCAGCAATTATAGAGTACATAGATTATTACAATAAACATCGATATCAGAAAAGGTTAAACTGTATGACACCTTTGGAATACAGGCAATATCTGCGTTCAGTAGCATAAAAAATGACACCAACCATAATTGATTGGTGTCAGAGATTTTTGTTTTTTCATATGTCTACTTGACAGGGAGCAGTTCAATCCCACGGCTGTCAGGTCTTTATTATATTTCAGAGCATAAAATACCCACCAACCTACGTTCTAACCTCAACATGACTACAAATTTTTCATCGGCAGTAATGATTTTAAAAATACTATCCTTGCGCTCCATGGTGAGTCCTGCTGGCTCCTTGCTGTGATTGCAACATGACACAACTTCAATATCTAAAATTGATTCGTCAATGCTACCTGTCCATTCGTATTCCATCATTACCATTCCCCTTCCAATAAATTTTTTAATAAATCTTGCAGGAAATCAACTTTTTTATGGTACGCTATATAATCAGCAAAATTAGTTGTCATGATTACCAGCTCCTGTTTTTATTATCCCCCAGACGTTTTATTGTTTGGAGAATTTTTCTGTTGCATTTCAAACATATCATCAATAGCCAATAATAAATCATTACCTTTGCTAACTTCCTTTTTACCCCCCACAACAGTTTTTTCACTTTGATTGACGGTTTTTACTGGCAAGTTATTAACGCCCTCACACTCGGCTGCGACTGTATTAGACGCAATCATACTCTGAACAATCTTAGTGATAGGTCAATATCAACACTAGCATCCGCATATTCCTGAATAATCGCAATATTTCAGCATAAAAAAATGTCACCCTCAGGCAGCTACCAATATGGACCTTATATTCATAAATTTGTTGCCTAATGCCGCAAAGCACCATGAACAGCTAGTACCAGCAATATTGCGCATACATGGTAAGCCATAATCACTAACATGGTAAGGATGATTGGCGGATATTTATGAAAATAATCGCGAATTAAGTAAGTAATCGCTTGTTGTTTTGGGTGCATGTGATCGCCTCCGAACTCCTATTTGGCTATATTTTACAACATAATCTATAATATGTAAATATGTGGAAAATAATAAAAAATAGCCACCCCACGGCAGCTACATAAAAGATCGACATAGTAGTTAAAATTAGGAGACTGGTAAGTTATGTAACAGGATTCAGTTCTACTATCTCGATCTGATATTAATATAGTATCCAAAATATATGGCAAAAGCATGGCAGATCAGAAATATTCTTAGGTAGCTATCTCTTAACAGAGTCTCACCAACATTCCGCATTTTGTTGTCCCATATAAGCATTGATTTCAACGCTTTAATATGTTAAAGTATTGAGTGAGGTGATCTTTATGAATGATAAAAAAGTACAATGCTTAAACTGCGGTGAGCAATTTGAAGATTTCTCGAGAAAGGCGTCCCCTGAACCTTATAAAACATGTTTGCATTGCGGAACTCCTTTTAATATTTCAGACAAAAATATAATATTGCGTTTCAAAATAACTCCTCAAAACAATGAATCCCCTATTAATTCAAGCGATATAGTGAAAGAGTTGGATAAAGGCTCAATATTAAGGAGATGTAAAGGTTTTTTAACGGATACATCTCTTGATGGAGTGATAACTTTTAGCGTTTCTCGCGATGGTATAGAAGTTTTAAAAGATGGAATCAAAAAAATCGAGGAAGAAAGAAAATTCAAGGTTGATTGGTACTGCGGATTAAGGAAATAAGCTATGAAATATAGTATACTCATGTAGTTGCAGTCCGTGACGACATAGAAAATTTGGTGTAACTAATAAAGGGGGAAAAACATGACCGACAATAAAAAAATTGATATTGCACATGACATCGTGAAAAAGATGATTGATAAAGGATTGTTGAAAAGTGTTTGTGCATCATCGGATGATAAGAATAAGAATATTAACGAATTAAATATTGAGCTAGTTTGTAAAGCACTTAGAGATATAATGACTGCCCTCTCGATGAATGAAGATTTGCAAATTATTATTTCGAATAAGGATGCTCAAGTGGCAGCAGGGTGGTTATCCAAAGAAAAAAACAATAAGGAGTCACCTCATGAGTAGGAACATAAAGCACGTTAAGCAAAATGTAGGTTGCCTTAACGTGCTTTATCTCATTATTTATTATCACTATGCCATATTGGGGTCTAACGCATAACCGTTAAGACCTACACTACCTGATGATGTTAACACAAAAATCACCTGCCTATGTCTATTATTACCATTTTGGCAAGTGATTAAATGTTATCCACGCATAGATTTCAAAGGAGACAATATCCTTTTTCTAAGTCTTATTCGTATCTAACACCTTGATAATCAACAAAGCCGACTGGATGATGGGTAAAGTGCAATACAGGATCGTTAGGGTTATCTGGAGTATGATACGCATGATTTATATCTATATATTCCCCTTGTAGTTCAATTTCCTGACCGGATTCCAATCCTGGAATTTTATTAGATAACCCAAGATCATCGCCATACCGAATTGCACAAAATATTTCAGTTCCTACAGAGTCAGCATCGCCTCCTTGAACTTCCAAGACAGTAACTTGATTAATTACAAACTGCATGTGTGTTACGCCTTGGTAAATTTCATCAGGGTCGACCTGTTTAATCACGGCTTTGAGGTGAACTACAGGGGCGTTTAAAGATAGAGGATGGCTGTGGTGCGCAAGTGGCTTATCCGTAATGGTATGACCAAAAAACGGATGTTTCTTATGACTGTTACAAGACATAAAATATCATTCCTTTCATCTGGTGTTATAGTTTAAATTCTTTATTTTACATATACTTCCTGCTTTCTTAAGAAAATTAACCAATTATTAACATTTATATTTTAAAATATCTAGCAAAAAAAACACCGCCCTACCAATTAAGGTAAGACGGTTTTTTCAGATATCTTTGTCGACATGATTATATGCTATTTTACTAAAACTGACAATACTCTACCCATGCTTAACCCTATCATGTTCCTCTGCCCTCTTGCTATCACACCATCGAGCAGTACTACCTACAAGATAACCCGTAATCCTGCGGATTCTTTCAAAAGGCACATATTCGAGTTTATAATTCACGTCAACACCCGTGCTGTCTACAACAACATCAGCGATGACTATTTTATATTTTTCCTTAGCCTGTAAACTGGTTAAATAAGTCGATAATTCTTCATCACTAATATTATCTCCGCTAACAGTTACTTGTATATCATTGATGACTCTATGCCCCATTTGGCCACTCTCCTTTTATTTTAATTATACCACTAATCCATTATAAATTTTAAAAAAATAAGTCACAGCATGTGGATAAGTCTGTTGATAACATATTGATAACGTGTTAATTATTGTGAGTTACTTAAAATTATTGAATAGTTGAGGTTACATGTTCAAATGAGGTCCTCACTAACAAAACACTTTTATATTATTCTTACACCAATCCGCTGATTCTTTACACTCTTTTTATTTTTATTGTGATAATCTTAAATCAAGAAGTAAAAATGATACGTGTAGGAGGAGGGGATATGTTTTCTAAAACGATTCTAATAAATATTACTGTTATATTATCGTATTTTGCTTTTCAAAACGCTCGTTTAATTCACAAAAATGGCGATACAAAACAAGCTATTAGTATAATAGTACTCTCCACGCTTTGTATTATGATAATTGTTTTTGATATTTACAAACCGTAATTCAGGAAATTTCTTATCGTATGAAATGTATGTTTCTACAAGTATAATCTTTCTAATCGTTGAATATAAATTCTAGCTAGTCGCAAAACTGGTTAGATGGGAGTGATTATGTGTTTTGGTATTGGCTTTTAACTATAATGTTCATTGTGGGAATGTCGGCTTATTCTGCTGTTAGAATTTCACACAATAATGGGAAGTCTTGGCTTAAAAACTAAGACTTTTTTTATCGCGAGAGTCGCATAATTCATCTTATTAATTTCTGCTTATCTTTCGATATATAAATAAGAAGCTGTAAATAGAATCAAAGGAGTGAATATTAATGGCAATTTCACCTATTGCAAACAACCCTTCAAACCAAACAACCAAACCTGCAGAACATGGCCCATCTTGCACATGTACACAATGCGTTCAACAAAAACAACAAATTGATAGTCAAAGTAAGCCAAAAGCAACTCCGGCTTATTCCGTTGAGCTTGGAAGCAATAATATATAACTTGCATATGAAAAAACCGTTAAAACGTATTTGAGTGTTTTAACGATTTTTGCTTTGTACCTATAATTTTATGCTAATATGTGGATAACGATATCTGTTTTATTACGGCCGTCCCAGGGACGTTTTTGCAATCAATGTATCAATTTTAATATATTGGTCATATTAATAATGCGGTATGGTGAAGTTGATCGACCACCATATAGCAACACGGTATGATTACAATCAAGTTAAATTATATTCGCGAATATGAATTAGCTGCCTGGCAGGAATGTACACCTGCTGGGCTATTCGTGTTGGCATATAAATAAAACAAGCCATCCTATCAATACGGTAAGACAGCTTACATATGCACTTAAAAATTTAATAATGCCATAATTGAGCTACTAGCAGTGTACAGTACTAATATTCCAGCAAAAATTACAATTGGATGATAGCGCCATTCATTTGTTCTTTCTTTTATATCATTATCCATAAGTCACCTCGACGTATTTTTTTAACAATCCAGTATATGTATTGTAGTATTGACATGATTCAGGATAATTATATCTATTTTTTAACAAATAAAAAAACCACCTACCCAAAGATAGACGGTTCATTTACTTATTTGATATTCGCACTTTTATTTTTTTGCCACAACAAGAGCACACTCCTTTACCTTGGTCAGTAACACTAATGGCACTCCCACATTGCGTATGAATCAGCAAGTTCAACACCTCCTTGTTTTTTCTTTACTAAAACAGCATCTGCTGTTAGGTTTATTATACTATAAATAATTGATAAGTTTGTTAATCTATTGTTAATATTATATGGCTCAACCCCAAAATGTGCTCTTGATTAAATCATCAACTTATGTTTAGGCAAAAATTGTAGCTCCTGTTGGCTATAATTTTTGCCTTTCTTTTATAAAATTTATTGTCAAGTACACCTTCTGGTGTTGAGCCTAATGTTAGTTTAATTATTTAATGCTACGTAGTTTGATAATACTGCGCACGATTTTGTCGGCAATTTCGGGATATGAATGGAAAAACTTTCGAAATGCAATTCCAGATAACACCAATATTTCCGTAGAATCAATGGCGGCAATTTTTTGAGTGTGTTTATTGTGCTCAGTTAATCCGTTTGCGCCAAAGTGTTGTCCATGTGAGGTGTATTCAGTAGCCGGACAAATGAAAGTTACTGATTTTAACCTTCCAGAAATTAAGATATCATATGAATAACTAAAATCACCTTGATTGGTAATGATATCCCCTGCCTCACACCGAACTAAGACCCCGCAACAATGGAGGAATTTTTTTGCCTCTGTTATTGATAATTTATGCAGTATGGTTATAGCTTGGGTTGGTGGAGAAGATAAACGTTGGCACAAAATAGACCATAGTTCTTCTTCGCTAACGATTTGACTATTGATAATGGGTGAATGCTTGGTGAATCTTGTATGGAACCATTCTACTGCTTGGGTATTTACTGCGTCTCTTTTACGTGCTATGCGAAAAAGGGGGGAACGTACCATACGTAAATATTGAATATCATCGATAAGCAAGACAATAGGAGCCAGTAACCCATAGTCTGGGAGAAATACATTCTTGCCATAGCGATGAGTGCCCAGTTTCTCATAGAGACGTATCAAATGCAAATTGCAGATTCCAAACATGAATTGTACCTCGTTACGGCAACAAAGTTCATAACATTTTGCTATAAGTAGGTAAAATGCTTGTGAACTTCGCTGAGCGGGAGCGATCATTATTTTTGTAGTTAAGGCAAATTTATGATCTCCACCGTCTGTATAGCAATCCTGGAATGTGCCGAGAGACAAAAACTCTACTTCTTCTCGTGGAAAGTCGTAAATAGTGCCAATGTTGATACGTGCGGTGGCAATTAGTTCTGAACCAATTTTTGCAAATAGTAGAATGCCCCATTCATCAAGTTCGTCATATAATAACTTATTAATATGGTCTACCTTCGCAATAGGCCTGGACATTTCTTCAATATAGATATTGTAACGGAACTGGTATATCTCTTTTTTTTCTGCGGCGGTGATGGCTGTACCAATGTTGATTGATCCTTCGGAATTTTCTTCTGTTGTGCAGGATATTGATTTTTGGTAGTTATTTATCATGATTATCTCTCCTCGCATAATAATTCTTAGAATAAGACTTTTTTTGCAGTGAAATATTACATCTTCATAGCTATCACCTCCGTACTGAGAGAATACGGAGAAAGTAGATGTAATTCCTACAAAAAAAGTAAAAGCATGGCGAAAAAGGTAGGTTTATGATATTTCAGTATAAGAAAAAGCCCTTTTTCAGTGAGTATTGCTTTACTCACTGAAAAAGGGCTTGCGTGATTTAAAAATCTATAATATTGGAGGACTAAAGTAAATAAAAAATGTAGTGCCTTTATGGTGGGTGTTAATTTTAATTTTGGCGTTGTGCCTGTGGGCTATTTGATAGCATATGGGAAGGCCCAAGCCTGTACCTGTGTCTTTTGTAGTAATAAAGGGTGTGCCTAATTTATCAAGTATATCGGAGGGGATTCCCGAGCCCTGATCACTGATAGATAAAACAGCTTTGCTATCTTCTTGGAATGTGTGAATAGCTAGGTCTCCCCCTTCGGGCATTGCTTCAATGCTATTACGTACTAGATTTAACAGCAATTGGCGAATTTCATTTTCATCCAGTAGCAATTCGGGAATAGCAGTAAGATTAAGGGATACACATACTTTTGAAGAAGTAGCATCTGCCTGGATTAAGGGGAATAATGCTTTAATAATATTATTTAATGAGCTATTTTCCAAGTTAGCTCGTTTCTCCCGTGACAAGGCAAGGTATTCGCGGATAATAGAATTGGCTCTATCGATTTCCGCAATCATTAACTCGAATTTTTCTTTATCGGCTTGGTATTTTTCCCTTCTTCCCATAACTTGTAAGTAACCACGTACAGTAGTCATGGGATTTCTAATTTCATGAGCGACAGTTGCTGCCATGCTACCTACCATATTCATTCGGTCTAACATTGAGGTTGTTTTTTCTATGTTTCTTCGAGTTGTAACATCACGAATAATACCATGTAATGCAGTGAGATCACCATTTGCATCATAAATAGGGGTGCACTTTTGTTCGAGCCATAAGGTAGTTTTATCTTTTAGAACCAGCCGCAATGTCAGCGGCGATTCAATAGACCTAGGGAAATTATGGATAAAGCAATCAAGCAAGCAATGATCATCAGGATGTATCAAAGCGAAAACTAAATTATTGTTAGCGTAATATCCTTCAGGGGAATAACCAGTGAGCATCAAAACGGATGGACTGATATACTCGATTTTTGCTTTAGGCAGAATTTGATAGGAATAGATTATGTCAGTAGCATTTTCTGCTAGCAAACGATATTGAGTGTCCTTATTTGCCAAATCTGTTCTAGTATTTTCAAAGTATAGCATTAAAGTGCCAACAGCTATGAACAGGCGTAATACTCCGCCAATGGAGTGAGCCCAGGGAAGAAACCATGAACCAACAAGTATAATAGGTGAAGCTAGATTGAGAAGACTCCATAAGATGTAAGCGTAGCCAGCAATTAAGCGACCAATTCCCATCAGTTGTAAATTGCGGATAAAAGTTACACCGATCCATATACATACAAAGCTGCCGAAATAGATGGGGAACAACAATTTATAAGTTAACGATGAGCATAGGAGGTTTATCGTTGCACTTATGATAGAGATGATGATAGTTCCATATACCCACCATTTGCTAAGTTGTTTGTTTATAAAGATGTGAGTAGCCCATACAAACAGCAGAACACTGATTATAATCAGCATTTGATATGTAATCATGCCTAAGGTAGACTGTTTCCAAGGAAGTAGCCCTAAATCGAATATTATATACCGTGACAGTAGGATAATCCAGCCAAGGGCCCATATCCCCATGTAGGGTTGGCGATACAGTGCATACAAATATATGTAGATAAAAACTATGGAAAGCGTTCCAATCGTTGAGCTTATTATTGATAAATGAACATAATCCATGATTGCTCCTTAAAAGTTAATTTCCTATAATACAAGGTATTTATTATAAAAAACCAAAGTTAGTATTATGTCTATATTGCGCGACCTAAGAAAAGAACATCAAGGTAGATGGCCGATTACGCTACTTGCTAATATTAGTTTAATCGTGCACATAAAAATAATAGTCATGTATGCTAATATTGTATCTTGGTGTATTATATATATATATAAATGTATGTGTCAACCTCTAAATTTGTCGATTTTTTTGACATTAAACACGACAAGCGTTGATTAATCAAAAAATGTAATCTAATAGGTATAATAATTCAATATAACGAATAAATAACAATTCACCTTTCAAAAAATTTACAAGTAGTAGCAGCCAAACCATTACCTGGAGACCATGAAAATAAAATAGATAATGAATAGGTAGGTGCCTTCTTGGATGAGTTTAATATCCTGATTTAACTTTCTTATAATAAAATTTGTGTTTATAATTGCCGCTCAGGGACGTTTAACGGCAATCGCTTTCCTATTTTTAGACAAATAAATAAGCCGCCTCACCCCGAAAGGCAAGACGGCTATATAAAAAAATCACTCTTTTTTATGTGCAGGACTTGCTACATGAAACATCCGTATAACCTTCAGGAGTATAATCGCTCCTATCGTGCTTGAAATTATTGATCCTATTGTACCATACGCAGAGATTCCTATAAGATTAAATACAAATCCCCCAATAAAGGAACCTATGACACCTATTACTAAATCACTTACTAAACCAAAACCGCCGCCGCGTGAAATCATGCCAGCTAACCAACCAGAAACTAATCCGATTAACAACGTCCAAAGCATTTTATATCGCCTCCTAATAATAGTGTTCTCATTATAATAATTTTTATTTGGCATAAAATAAAAAAGCCACCATCAAGCAAACATATCCACTATTGCCTCTCTGGGTGCCTCAGACAAGCAGTTATAAACAGGCTAATACACAATAACCCGATACAGTTTGTTGAAGCCCCTAAGGTCACAACGAAAGAGATTGAAACCTTCACTGATGATCAGCTAGACGTTGTAAGAAAATTTGCCAGTACAGAAGTTCATGGTCTAGTTATATTCATCGCCATAAATACGGGTATGCGATTATCAGAAATTCTGGCACTTAGTTGGACCGATATCGATCTTATCAAAAACACCATTACAGTAAGAAATACAATCCATTACAGTGTTTCTGCCGGTACTCATATACGTGAACCTAAAAACCAATATTCAAAGCGAACAATCTCTATCGATAAATCTTTAGTTTTACGTATTAAAGAACATAAACTTAAATACTCTTCTCAACCGTACTTGTTTATGACCCCGATAGGAACTAACGTTACACCACATACTTACCTTCGTTGGCATTACCAAAAGCTCAAAGATACAGAGAAAATCAAAAAAGGATTCCATGCTTTTAGGCATACTCATGCAACTGAACTTATAGCTGCCGGAATACCTTTACCAGATGTATCAAGACGATTAGGCCACTCCAGAGTATCTACTACAATGGATATTTATGCTCACGTGCTTCCCAAAAATGATAGTAAAATAATCGATGCCATTGATGTAATCTTTAATAAGAAGATTGTTAAGAAGCAAGAAATTGATCCAAATAAAATAAAAGAAGACATCCCCAATTAGAGATGCCTTTATTTTTTGACCCCTGATTGCACACCTATTGCACACCACCTATATCGGTCTTGTTGCACACCAAGCATGTTAAATACCTAAAGATCCTTATGCTTCCTATGGCGGGAGCGTGTAGGAATCGAACCCACCCATCGACGATTAAGCCGAAACAAACGGTTTTGAAGACCGCAGGAGCCACCAGGCCCCATCCACCCCCATAATAGATCCATTATTATGAATTATAACATAATTTACAATAAAATCATAGATAAATTTCCCTTGTTTATCTCATCCTACCTCATCCTTGCTCAAACCATCTGCGAATTTATCCAAAGTAAGCGTCATACCACTAATATCTTGAATTGCATCTGCTACATTTGTAATGGCCTCAGCAATTTGCGTTATAACACCATTCAATTGTTCCATGCGTTGATACATATCTTCACTATCCGTTTTTGTAGAAATCTTCTGAGTGGTGCTAGCTAATACATTAACATTGTCATATAGGTGACCAGACATCTCTTTTAACTGATCCTGTCGTTCTGGAGTACGATCTACACAAATTGATCCAATCACTACATTCTTCTCATTGAAAATAGGTATGGCTACGGCAATAAAAGCTTCACCAAACATTGCTTTATCGTCGCGAATTACAACCCTACGTTTCTCTTTAATCGCAGTATGCATCACACTGCCCGATTTTAAAGGCGTTCCCGCAGGAATGCTTAAATCCTGCTTTTTGCTTGGCTGGTATAGGGTAAACATTTCCGTGTTCGACACCATAATACTTACTTGCTCCATAAATAGGTTAGGTACTAAAGGGAGAATGTCCATCACTTTACGCAAAAGAGCTTGATCATGATCATCCGCTTTATCATCTCCCTAAAATATCATCTTATGTTTCTATTATTGTCAATAAATAGGAGCGGGGGTATCCCCGCTCCTATCAGCATAAATCTAATAATTTTTATTAAACCGACTTAGTTACAGCACTTTTTAGCGCGGAACGAATCATAGTAATTGCAGTGTAAATAATTACAAATACAACTAGCCACTTAAGAATTTCTAATGGTAATTCTTTAACGATATAAGCGGCTATCAATACGCCAACACTACCAGCAATGGTGATTGCAATCGATGCCTTAATATCGTAAGCACCTTCTTTAACAAACTTCATACTGGCTGCAGGCATCAAGAAAGCACAAGATGCCATCATAATAGGAAAGGCAACTTTGGGACTCATACCCAAGGCATAAATCAAGGCCATACAAGGTGCATATAAACCAATGCCAATCGTCATCAGAGCACCTAGTATTAAGTTGCCAACGATACCAATGATGAGAGCTCCACCAGTAAGACCAATAGCAGAACCGCCAACAGGCATAATATGTAGTAAACCAGCTAGGAACACAAAGGCTACGACCAGTAGGGAAACCCCCATGCCCATTTGAATTTTCTTTTCTGGCAGATTAGCTACAATGCCAGCACCGATAACGGCACCAATCGCAGCCGCAGCAATCATCGCAACCAAAGTAATCGGATCCACCTCAATAATCGTAATAAATATTAAAGCCTCAATTACAACAGGAATCGTCATGCTAACATTGAGAGTCCCTGGAAACAAGCGATCCGGCACCAGTTTAAACATTTTAAAGAGTGCAACAGTTGGAGCAAAGCTACCAATACCTAATGTATCGAAGAAGTTAGTAATAAAACCTACAGCTGAAAGACTTGCCCAGCTAGAATCAGACATGGAATCTTTATTCCTTGCAGCATGGGAGAAAAACACATAACCAAAGGCTAGAGTGATCGCACCTAGAAGGGCTTGAACAGCGGCAACTAATGACATAATTATTCCTCCTATTTTATAGTTTTATTTAACCTAACTGGAACCCATATTTCAGTGGATCTTCGGGATCAATGACATACTGACAGTAACCTGTAATATAAGCCGCGCCAGTTATTTCTGGAATGACTGCGGAATAACCAGCTACCGTAGTAGTCTCAACTACTTTCCCTCTAAACAATGTGCCTGTTACACTCTCATACACAAACTCTTCATTGAGATCAAGCTTTCCTTTGGCGAATAAAGTCGCCATTTTTGCACAAGTCCCCGTACCGCAAGGTGAACGGTCAGCCTGACCATCGCCAAAAATAACAATATTCTTGAAATTTGCTTCAGGATGAGTGGCATCATCATAGATTTCTACCAAATCAATACTATGGATATGTTTTTTTTCTGGATGTTGAACTTTAATTTGTTCATTAGCGGCATGCCTGATTGCCATACCGATTTTAATCAGTTCATTAATATTTCCAGGCGCAACCTTCATACATAAGTCTTTGGCATTTACGATAGCAAAAAAACTGCCACCAAAAGCAATATCCACTCTAACTTCACCCAGGCCTGGAACCTTAATTTTGGCATCAGCTTCATATAAGAACGCGGGCACATTACGGATTGTGGCTGATTTAACAACCCCATCTTTGACTTCTACTCTCGCCTCAATTAATCCAGCGGGAGCTTCGATCTTTACTTTAGTAATCGGCTCTACTGGAAGCACCATACCAGTTTGAACTGCCATCGTGGCTGCACCAATTGAACCATGACCACACATATTAAGATATCCACCACCATCCATAAAAACAATACCAAAGTCAGCCGATGGATCAATCGGACTGGTAATGATTGAACCAAACATATCGCGATGACCACGCGGCTCATGCATCAGTGCGGTACGCAGATAATCCAGATTTTTTTCCAAATATTGCTTTTTCTCACCCATGGTACACCCTAATATATTGGCTATGCCACCTGTCACGATACGAGTCGGCTCTCCCATCGTATGGGAATCAATTGCAGTGATTGTTCTATTGAGCGTCATTTACTTTGCCCTCCTAAACATTTTCGTTTCAGTAGCTGAAGTGCTCTGACGACATCAACCGCTGATATGGTATTTTGACCCACTACCTCTGTCTCTCTGGCTTCACCCGATTTATCAAGATCAATGATATCTGTCATATATTCATTTTCAACAACAAAACCATCGGCAGCAAAGGTAAGGCCAACGACTGGAATGTTACGCTTCCCTAACTCCTCCATATGTGCTGCAAAATCAATATGTTGATTACCGTAACCCTCAGCGTAGATTAAAATTCCATCTACATCAAGAGCATCCGCCAACACGCCAAGACGCTCTACCCCATAAAATTTTTGATGATTGTCCTGGGGACTACCCACAATGGCCACACCCACCAAGTCAACATTTTCATCTCGCCGAATGATTTCGATTAAAGGATCACGAAAGTGATGTAATGTAGTTTCCTTCATGGACGGCCCAACACCCATAAAAATCCTCTCCTATGTCAACGAATGGATTCCACCGTCTTTCACTTCATTTGGTGTCATCATAACCGGAACATTGCCCAAGTCAATGATGGATCGGCCTCCTTGGATTCCAGCAGGTTCAGTCGGCAACAGAATATTGTCATGCATGGCACCCTGACCGCACAGTTGTTTAACAACCAATATTCTAGGCTTACCCGGACGCCTGGTATCTTCAAAGTTCGTTGACTTCACCACATCTTGTGCTGGCAAGGTGCGTAGCACTGTCCGAATATTTTCGAGAAAACAATCACAAACCTGATGTGCAGCGTTTGGCCCCTGCCGTTCCATGCCTGTGCCTTTTTCAAGAACAACATCAATTCGTACTATAATATCGGCACCGTCTGGCGTGCCTGGCATGCCGAATTTAACCTTCTCTGATAATATACCGTGGGATGAACCAAATTCTGCGATTTGACGCCCATCTTCATCTGTGCCTGTCAAAAATATCACTACGCCACTTAGGTATCTAGTTCTACCGTCTCCAATACTCCCAGACATCTTAGTAGCAATTGGAATGATATCCATAATGCTATTTGTCCAAACATTCCGACCATTTGGCTCAATAATATCGATGGTAGCCTTTTTGACCAGCAAACTTTCTTGCACCAAGCCATTCATCAAGGCTGGATTTACATACAGTGTCTTGCCTTTTATCTCTGTTTTATCTGCAAAGATTACCTGCTTGACACTAAACTCATCAATCACCAAGTGCTTTACTGCCCTTGCTCTGAGGTTAGCTGGTGGAGTGCTGCCCGTTGGCTTAGACTGCCTACATTGTTCCTGTGGTCCAACTACTAATTTCTCTGGTGCACTAATGGCTATGCCTTTGGCCTGAGATATGTTGAGCTTAAACACATTATCATCTCCAAACTGGGTTGCTTGGTAAATCTCGCACCGCCAGATTTACCAAGTTAGAGCCGGTTTTAGACATCTGAAAGAAAATAAGTAGTCAAAGATTCTGAGAATGTTTTGTATTAGGCCAACAGAATCTGACTAGCTATTTTCTTGATGATGCTTTAGATCTTAGAACGATATTCGTAAGGCAATGGTACAATTTTACCACAAGTATCAATGGTTTCTAGGGCCTTAAGAGTATCCTTTAGTACACCTATCTGCATAGCTGTATTATGTGGTTCACCTACATTGGCTCCCATCGGCACCATCGGTGCTGAAACCCGTGGAGAACCTTGTTGTCTGGCAACAGGTGGTAACGCTGCAATAAGAATCGTAGGAATACCAGCTGCTTCGATTGACCTCTGCACAATCACGGCAGAGCGATGGCAAGTGCCTCAGCCAGCGGTAAGTAATGCGATATCCACTTTATCTTCTTTTAGGATACGCGCAATTTCTGGACCTGTTTCATTTTCAAATTTTTGAATATTACCACCGCCGCCCATGAAACCGATAAACCTTGGCGCTAAACGGCCGATTACCCCTTCGGCTACCAATTCATGCAACCGATCGATCGGGAACATGGCATTGATATCTTTGTTAACATCACTGTTATCATATCCGCCATGAGTAACCATCAGTTCAGATGATGGTGTGGACGAAGGAATTTCTCTAAAACCAAAATCACCTGCCAGCTTAAAAGGCTCTTGAGTTTTGATGTGCACGCCAGCCGCAGTAATAAAGGCTACGGAGCATTCTTGAATGGGCTTCGATACCGCTGCCCAAACTGCTGGTGGTGTGATCGGCACATAAATTTCTGATTGCAAACCTTCCACAATGCTTAGTTTCATTCTGCTTACCTCCTAATTGTCTTCTATTTTTGCATAACATGAACATAACTTAGATAAAACTCTACTTCATCATCGATTTGGAGTTTTTTATCGGTGATTACAAACCGCAGCGGCACACTTAGCATGCCAAGTCTCCCGTTAATTGCAACTTTAACCCCGACATCCGTTACTTCCACGAGTTTTCCCCGGAGCAAACGGGGATTCAGATCATATTCCATGACCAGCAGCCTCAACTTTTTTCTGATTTTCTACGATTACGGATTGATCCCACTTTCTACCTGGCGCTTTAATCTCAACACCCGCCATTTTATTTTTGAGCATTGCCAAGGCACGCTGAGCATCCTGAGGACATAGGGTGTTATCACCAAGAATTTCTGATTCAAAGCCATCAGGGTTTTTATTGAGGTCAATCATAGTATCCATATATTTGTTACCAACTACCAAGGCACCCTGATATGCTGAATAGGTAACACCGACTACGTTGACGCCTCGCTTACCAATCTGTTCAAGATGGCTCGCAAAATCAATGTGGTTATTACCAAAACCTTCAGTAGTAACAATTGCGCCTTCAACGCCCAGTGCTTCGACGATGGAACCCACCCGCCCAGATACATAGCTTTTTTCATCATTAACCTGAGGACTGCCGACAAACACTACACCAACCAGGTTAATTTCAGAATCATTCGCCATCAAATTAACTAAGGGTTCACGGAAGTAATGACGAGTATTTTCCTTAGATGCTGGACCAATACAGGTTAATGCATGGATGCCACCGTCCCGTACTTCATTAGGCGATAACACGATAGGCATGTTGCCAAGGTCAACGTTAGGGCGTCCTCCCAAAACACCAGCGGGCTCAGTAGGTAGAATCACATTATCATGCATTGCACCTTGGCCCATAATTTCCTTAACCAGTACTACTCGTGGACGGCCAACCCGTTCAATGTCGTTATATACCACCTCACCAACACTTTCACTGGCCGGCAACTGTTTAAGAATTCCTCTAATTTCCTCGATAATGGCAGCGCAGGCTTTGTGAGCTGCAAATGGGCCTTTTCTTTCCATCCCTGTACCAGCAGCAATCGTTACCTCAATTCTCACCATAATATCTTGTTCATCTGGACAGCCAGGACGATCGTAGCGGATCTTCTCATCCATGAAGCCCTCACAAGAACCAAACTCATGAACCTGTAAACCACTTTCATCTAGACCAGTCAAAATAACTACCATACCCTTGAGCACATTGGTAACGCCTTCACCAAGCTGACCTTCAACCTTAGTAGCTACTGGAACAACATCCATGATTGTATTAGTAAATACATGCTTATTATCTGGATTGATAACCTCTATTTCAATTTTTTTAACCAAATCATCGGCGTGAGTCGCTTTTTCACAAAGATCCTTATTAATCACTAAAATACCATTTTCAAAAGAAGTCTTATCGCCTAATTCAACTTTTTTCACGGCAAATTCACGTTTAATTAACGTCCGTTTTATTTTATCCTCACACTTAGGTTCTGCAACTGGAGCAGACGCTGAAATTATCCCAGGTTTTTCAGCCTCCCGGACCATAGCGCCATCACTAATCATTACGGTGGGGAATTCAATATCAATGCCCCGTCCTTCTTCAATACGAATTCGCACCATACCACCTGATACTGTGGTTTGTGCTGTAGCCGCAACTTCAGCGCGAGCAGAGGCTATTTCTGCTACTGGCTCCTCCGTAGATGAAGGCGCTGATATTTGAGCCACTATCCCTTCCACCATATCTGGTGTGATCGGTGTTAACGCATCAATTGTTTTCAGTAACTTAGCCCCAATTATCTGATCAATTTTCAGTACATTGTCAGTAATGGTAAGCAATCCCGAATCCTCAAGATCAGGGAAAATAGCAGGATCTTCAAGATCCGCTGGCCCAATTACCGTTCCTTTCGTAGTCAGACAACACACTACCGCAGGATCATTGGCATGATGGCTAGCGGTTTCAGCAGTAATAGACATATTGTACCTCCTTTACTAATTAGCTGATTTTAACCTACGTATCAATCTATGATTAACAGAACGCAATACATGATCCGTATGATGATATATGGGTATTCGTAGTTTAGGGGCAACCCCCATAACCGTGTTAGTACAGTCACTACAATTGCTCACTAATAAAACTTCAGCACCAGCTTTTTTCAATTTAAGAATTTTTTCGGCCTGCCCTGGACAGTTTCCTGGATTCTCACACTTCATGGTTCCCCGCACATCAACCACTTGTTTACAAGCTTCTACTGCGACCACTTCTGAACCCATTTTGCCTGCCAATTCTCTCAGGCGGGTTTCAGTAGCCCCACAAGCACAAACTAAGAGACCCATTTTTCTTTTTTCTTGTGGAAGAGGTATTGTAACCAAGATGCCCCCGCTAGTCTTGGTAATAACACCATCAATGCTAGCACTTTGCCCCGTGAAAGGTCCGCCTAAAATAATTTCACCATAGTTGCCGTCGATACCACCAGCGGCTTCTATCAGCGTCCTAATTGAAGTGCCGATTGGAACATCCATGAATATATGAGCATCACGCCCAGTCTTTAGATGCCCGGCCACTGTAATATTCTTGGTCATTACCGGTTTTTTCAGGTCAACAGCTTCAGCAATTCTAGCCAGAGTTTCTACATTAGATACTACTGCCTTAGCTACTGATGGCAGTTCGCTCGGCCCAATCAACTGTCCTAGAACTTCCCGTACAATAGCTCGTTCTTCCCCCATGGGATAGATATCTGCTAACTCAACAATGGATATGCGTTCATCGGTAATAATTGCTTTTAGTGCCTGAATCGCCTGCGTATTTTTTGATTTTATGGCAAAAATCCCACGTGAAGCATTTACAGCCCGCATGGCATACTTCAGACCAGTATAAATAAGTCCTGGATTCTCAATTAACTGCTTAATATTGTGCCCCAAGATCGGCTCACATTCCACACCATTGGCAATCACTACCCCGCCCTGTAAGTCCGTACTCATTTTGACATGGGTCGGAAATCCGGCACCACCCATACCCACTATGCCAGCTTCTTTGATAATATCTACAATACCACCATTAGCCTCTAATGGCCGATACGTCTCTGATTGCTGCTCATCAGCTTCAATCACTACTTCCTTATCCGTAACTTCTAAAACCCTACCACTTACACTGGCATGAATATTAGCCCCAAGACCATTAGGAGCAGCAATTAGTGCGCCTCTTTCGATGATCTCACCAGCCTTAACCAGTGGAATATCGCTAGCACCAATATGCTGTTTCAGAGGAATCCGATAAATTTTTTCCATCTTTTCACCCCCCTTTTTTGAATATTCTCTATATTTTAATTGCAATAATCATACCAAAGACATATTTTTATTAAAAATAGCTAAAAACAGTGTGAAGAGTTGAATGATTCACAACATTCTTGCGTTTTAGCCCTAATTTTTACATTTCATTTAGCTACCTTCGGCATTGTTTTAATATCCTAAATCATAAAGTGTCCTATTTCTGACGCTTTTTAACTGAAAAGCCAGCAATGTCTTATTTTATATAAAAGGGAAACGTCCAATTAGCCGACAAGTTGTCGGTTAATTGGACGCTTCTCTTTTATTCCTATGTAATTTATTAACACTTTAATGTAACGTAATACCCAATTTTTCGATCTTGTAATACAAGCTACTCCTAGGAATATCGAGAATCTCTGCCGCTTTGGCTTTGTTATTACCCGCTACCGCAAGGGCATGTAATACCGCCTGTTTTTCGGCTGCGAGCACAACATCTACTAACTTCAGCTGGGGTTGAGGAGCAGTAGTTGCCAGTACCTCGCTATGTTCTTTTAAAAAACTTTCGAGTAATAGTGGTAATAATTGGGCAGTTATAGTTTGATCTTCCGCTAAAATCACCAGTCGCTCCATCACATTTCTTAGTTCTCGCACGTTACCCGGCCACCGATAATACAGCAATACCTTCATCACTTCTGGCGCAATTTTATCAATTACTTTATTATTAGCTACCGAGTGTTTTTTTAAATAATAGTCGATTAGCACAGGTATGTCGTCGGTTCTTTCTCTTAATCCAGGGATTCTTAACGTAAATACATTGAGACGATAAAATAAATCTTGCCGAAAAGTGCCCTTCTTCAGCATCTGATCCATATCTCGGTTGGTTGCCGAAATAATTCGAATGTTAATTTTAACCGTACCCACGCCCCCGACCCGATAAAACTCCCCACTCTCCAGTACCCGTAGCAACTTAGATTGCATTTCCAAGGGCAATTCACCAATTTCATCCAAGAAAACGGTACCATTATGAGCAATTTCGAACTTGCCAAGCTTGATCTTTTTCTGCGCCCCAGTAAACGCCCCTGGTTCGTAACCAAATAATTCGCTTTCTATTAACGATTGGGGAATGGAGCTACAATCCACTACTACGAAGGGGGCATCTTTTCTGTTGCTGCCTCGATGAATGGCTTGGGCAAACAGATCTTTGCCAGTACCACTCTCGCCAATAATCATGACGGATGCTTCACTTTCAGAGACTCGCTGCGCCATCATAATCAAGTCATACATTTGCTTACTACGATAGATAATATTAGTAAATGCTTTATTACCTTGCAACCTTTTAATTTCTTCTTCCGCATATTCCAAATACTTTATGCGTTTTTTTGCTTCTGCTAATTCTGATCGCAGCCGCCTAAACTCAGTAATATCTTGATCAATGGATACAACCCCGACTAATCTATCCCCTTCTTTTATAGGAATCGTGCTGATGATCACTACGTTTTCTGCTCGCGGGCGGTGTTCTACGTACTCAATGGCTTTGCCCGTTTTAAGCACTTCCATGCAGAGGGCATTCGGAAAAAACTGTTGAATGTGATTTTGCAATATTTGCTGCCGATTGATACCGTATAATTGCTCAGCATTGCGATTCCAATAGACCACCGTCCCTACTTCGGAAACCACGCAGATTGACTCATTAATATGTTCTAAGATATTTTCCAAAGGAATAGCCAATTGCGGCTGACTTAAACCATTTTCTTTGTTTTTTTTTTCACAAAGATTTAGCTTATCTTTCATTTCTCTTCTCCTACACACAAAAGCATGAATCTCTGAGTGCTTACGAAAGCCAGCTTTACATTCAAATAGGCCACTACGATTGTTTATAATTCTGCTAACATACCTTTAATCGTATCAATGCAACCTTCTATTTCCAGGTAGCGTACTTCCCCAGTCCGCCTGATCTTACATTCCAATACATTTTCTTCTAAAGTTTTGGCACCAATGGTGACTCTAAGGGGGTAACCAATTAAATCTGCATCTTTAAACTTCACACCAGCCCGCTCATTACGATCATCCAAAACCGTTTCCACACCAGCTTTGGTTAATTGGCTATATAGGGACTCCGCAAGTTCAGTTTGCCGACCATCCTTACTATTAACGGGAACCACCACTACATGATAAGGGGCGATCGCTGCTGGCCAAATAATTCCATCCTTATCATTATTTTGCTCAATCGAAGCAGCCATTGTCCGCGAAACGCCAACCCCGTAACACCCCATAACAATTGGTTTTTCAACGCCCGTTTCGTCAACAAATACGGCATTTAGAGATTTACTGTATTTAGTTTGCAGCTTAAAAATTTGCCCGACTTCAATCCCCCTGGCAGTAGCTACTGGATTTCCGCAGCGGGGACAAGGATCGCCTTCTTTAATTAACCGAATATCAGTAATAATTGTTGGCTTGAAATCCCGGTCAGGATTGACATTAATAAAGTGACAATCCTTTTTATTGCCGCCACATTCGGTATTAACCATATTCATAACAGTATGGTCCGCTACAACGATGCCTTCTTTCACATTAATGGGTCCGATGTAGCCTGGCTCACTACCGATTTGGTCTCTCACAACCGTAGCATCTGCCATTGTTAGGAATAGGCAATCCAACGTGTTCTTTAGCTTAATTTCATTTACTTCATGGTCACCACGTACCAGGGCTAACACTGGTCCTTTGTCCGTCAGATAAGCCAGGGTTTTAATGGCGTGCTCAGGCTTAAAGCCCAGAAACTCTGCTACTTCCATCATCGTCCGACAATTGGGTGTCTCCACCATCTCCAGTTCTTTTAAGGTTTCAGACTGTACCGTAAGAGCTTTCAGTTCAGCCCGTTCAACATTAGCAGCATAATCACAAGAGGTGCAATAAGCAATGGCCGCTTCGCCAGATTGGGCAATCACCATAAATTCAATCGAACCACTGCCACCAATCGCACCAGAATCAGCCTCAACCGGCCTATAGCTCAGCCCACAACGTTCAAATATCTTACAATACGCATCGTGCATGTTCCAATAATTGATATCCAGTCCTTCTTCATCTTTATCAAAGGAATATAAATCTTTCATAATAAATTCCCGACCACGCATGAGACCAAACCGTGGTCTTATCTCATCCCTGAATTTATCTTGAATCTGATATAATAGTACTGGTAACTGGCGATGAGATTGAATATCAGCCCGTACCAATGACGTAATAATTTCTTCATGAGTAGGTCCCAGACAAAAATCTCGAGAATGCCTGTCCTTCAAACGGAACATCTCATCTCCATAGACATCCCACCGACCAGTTTCTTTCCACAATTCAGCGGGCTGGATAATGGGCATCATCAATTCTTGCCCCTCTTTGGCATCCATCTCCTCCCGGCATATCTGCATAATCTTCTTCAGTGTTCGCCAAGCTAATGGTAGATAACTATATACGCCTGGTGCAGTTTTACGAATCATCCCAGCTTTTAACATCAATTGATGGCTAATAACCTCCGCATCAGCTGGGATATCCCGCAATGTAGGTGCGTATAACTTTGAACCCCTCATACTAATCCCCCTTTTTTTAACATTTTAATATTAGTATTTTATTCTATATACATCAAACTTTTCCTTTAATTTCCAGAATTTTTGTTGAAATAAAATTTTCCATTTTATCATTCCATCTTATTCGTTATGCATTTGCCACAACATTGCGTCCAATGCCAGTAATCCGCTCAATTTGCCGAATTGAAATCCCATCAATTTGTCTCAGCATTCTAAGAATTTCATCACGATTACTTCTTTCAACTTGGCTCAACTTATGAATAGACTTAGCCTGCAACAGCTTTTCTAGTTCACACTTCGCCTCTTCGTCCGTACACTTTTTCTTTTCATTGTGTGCTAAATATTTTTCATGTTCGGGTTGCGCCATAAAATCTATACAACTATCGATTGCTTGTTTTTGCTGTAAGCTAAACATCGTCAAAGCACGCTGGTTATCAATCAAACCATCATTCGTCAAAGCTTCTTCGGCATAGGCATGGTAACTGTTCCAAGGGTATTCGCTCATCTCTTTTACGTTTTGTGCCTTTATCGGATTTTGATGTATATAGCGCAATACACTTAAAAAATCACGATCATTCTCAATGCTCTGGCTTTTAAACCGATCCTGAAATAAGTGTCCACTCCGCTCATATTTTTTATTGTACCAATAGACGTAAGCAATTCCGATTCGCTTCATGATTTTTGATAAATCATCTTGCCCTTCTTTTAATAATAAGTGAACATGATTATCCATTAGACAATATGCATACAATTCATATTGACTTGTTTGTTTGGTTTTTCTTAATATGGTTATAAACCTTTCGCGATCTTCATCATCATGAAAAATATCTTGTTCATTGATTCCCCGCACCATAATGTGATGAATCTTACTTATACTGGTTTTTCGTGCGCCCCTTGGCATGCGTTCTCTCCCCTTTATTCTTAAAATGATTCAAATTTAACCCATTATAACTATATACATTGCATAAAATATTCTACATGGCAATCGTCAGGAATGGAAGATAGGGCTCCGCGCAGCCTTACGTAGGGAGCAAGCGATGTCCTATCTTCTGTTCCTGGCAGATCAGCAATATAGATGTTATTAAGACAAAAGAACCGTCCCTTATGTCTTTAGACTCAACTTGCAATGATTCACTGCTTGTTGAGTCTTTTATCTTTTTTATTTACCTGTGAGTAGACGATAGCCAACCCCTGATTCTGTAATGATATATTTAGGCTGGGCGGGATTTTCTTCCACCTTGCGTCGTAATTGACCAATATAAACTCTAATATAATGTGTATCTTCATTATAGGAATTTCCCCACACTGCTTTTAACAAATATTTATGGGTCAATACCTTACCAATATTTTGTGCCAAAACTTTTAATATCTCATATTCTGTCGGCGTAAGTTTGATTTCCTTAGCGCCCCGCATTACGTGACGTCCAACTAAATCAATCACTAACTCTCCACAGGTTACAATTGGATCATGTTCTCCTGTCACTGCGTGCCTTAGTGCAACCCGTAAGCGTGCCAATAATTCCCCCATGCTAAAAGGTTTGGTAACGTAATCATCCGCACCTACATCCAGTGCTTCGATTTTTTCGCTTTCCTGGTCGCGGGCCGTAAGAATAATAATGGGAACTTTGGACCATTCACGAATTACTGATACCACTGTTTTTCCATCAATATCTGGTAATCCCAAATCCAGTACAATTAAGTCAGGCTTAAAAATCACAGCTCGATTAATCCCGTCTTGTCCAGTTGAACTTTCAGCAATTTCATAACCATGAGCAGTGAGAGACACCTTTAATAATCTTCTGATTTGAGGTTCGTCATCAATAATTAAGATCCGTGCCCCTTTTTCCATATACACACCACCTACCTATTTATAATAGGTCCATTATTTTACCTTATTATAACATATCTTTTCTGGTTGCAGACTACAGGGAATGGCAAATGTTATAACTGTACCACCACCTGGCCGATTTTCAGCATGAATATATCCACCGTGTGCTTCAATAATTCCTTTACAAATGGATAGTCCAAGACCGGTACCACTAACACTTTTGGGTTGTTGAACCCGATAGAATTTGTCAAAAACCTGGGTCAAATATTCAGAAGGGATCCCCGCACCACGGTCAGCTACAGAAACCTGTACCACCGCTTCATCCTTACGAGCAGTAATACTAATTTCACTCCCCTTAGCCGAATACTTACAAGCATTATCCAACAAATTTACTACTACCTGTTCTAATAACACACAATCAGCTTTCACTAAGGGCAGCTGTTCAGGGATGTGAATGGCTAGTGGCCGATACTTAATGGCCTCGCTCACTCTCCGTAAGGCAATACCCGTGATATCTTCGATGTCACACCAATCGGTCTTCAATTGCATCATGCCGCTTTCTAGTCTAGCAGTATCTAATAGATTGGCCACTAGGCGATCCATACGGTCGGCTCCTTCTTTTACAGTTTCCAATAGTTCTGTTTTATCGTCACCTGAATATACCCCTTCTGTATCGAGCAGACTAGAAATAGCGCCAATAATGGATGCTAAGGGTGTTCGTAGTTCATGAGAAATCGAATTAAATAATGCCGTCCGCAATTGGTCTGATTCTACTAATAGGGATGCTTGTCTTGCCTGTTCTGCCAAATTAACTCGTTCCACAGCAATGGCCGCCAGTCCGGCCCACGCTTCAATTAAACGACGCTCTACGGGAGTGAGCATTTTTTCCTGAATATGAATCCCAAGTACGCCTACCGTATGCCCGCTGGTGGTTAGTGGCAAATACATATACTGAGCGCCAGGCAGTGTTTCTGTACAACGGCCAGCAATTTCACTGTGCTCATAGGTCCATATGGCAACTGCCAATTCACTCGTATCAATGCCTGTTTGCGTCGTGCCAGCTTCCCCAGCTAGTAACAATTTACCATTTTTTTGCGGCAATAATACGGCTACTGGTCGTTCTAAGGTTTGCCAGGATTGGTCTACTAAATTACGTACAATAACATTCACATCCACTACTGCAGCAATTTCACGACTAAAAGCATATAATGCCCGTGTAGATTTTTCTCTTTGCCGTGCAAGCATAGCCTCCACCCGTAACTTCTCCGTCTGCCCACCAGTAACAAATGCTACCAAAATAAAAATCGGCAAACTCCACAGATAACGAAGATCAGATATAGTAAAAGCGAATATGGGTGGAATAAACAAAAAGTCAAACACTATCATACTACATAATGCAGTCATATAGGCTGGTCCCTGTCCCCACCACAGTGCTGACAACAATACAGGTAATAAATACAGCATCATAATATGCATCGGTTCAACATAATCACGCCACCACCAATTACCAGCGGTAACCAATACTGTCATTAGAACCCCTGCTATATAATGCCACCATTGTATCGACGCAGCCGTCGTCAAGGTCTTTATTTTAGGCTCGTCTTTTACTTCTGTTTTGCCTTGAATCACATGAATATTAATGCCGCCGCTATAGCGAATTAATTTATCCACCACTGCCCTGCCACTTAGCCACTCCCGCACACGCCCTTGTAATGGCTTACCGACTACTAAATGAGTAACATTATGCTCGCGAGCGACGGATAAAATTTCTTCTGTTAGATCACTACCAACTACACTCAGGGTTTTTGCTCCCAATTCTTCGGCGAGTCTCATATTGCGTGCAATGCGATCCCGTTCTTTCTCACTTAACGCTAGCCTTCGAGGAGTATCAATGTGCACTGCTAGTAGTTCAGCCTGTAACCCACCAGCTAATCTCCGTGCTGCTCGTATCAGTTGGGCGGAAAAAGGGCTAGCACTGACGCATACCATAACCCGTTCACCAGCCGACCATGGTCCTGCAATATCATGATCCTGCATATATTCGTGCAATTCTTTATCAACACGATACGCCGTAAATCTAAGAGATAGCTCCCGCAGGGCATTAATATTGCCTGGGCGAAAAAATTTATTCAACGCCAATTCCGCTTGCCGCGGCATATAGATTTTGCCTTCCTTTAGTCTTTTAATCAGTTCATTCGGAGGAATATCAATAAGTTGTACCTGATCCGCTTGTTCCACAATACGATCTGGTACGGTTTCTCGTACAATTACCCCTGTAATCTGAGCTACAATATCATTCAGACTTTCAATGTGCTGAATATTTATCGTTGTGTATACATTTATACCAGCATTTAATATTTCCTCCACATCCTGAAATCGACGAACATGCCGTGAACCAGCCACATTAGTATGGGCTAATTCATCCACCAGAACGACTTGCGGCTTGCGTTCCAATATACTATCAATATCCATTTCCCGTAACCTTTTATCTCGATATTCAATATTTTTTTCCGGCATCCGTGGCAAGCCTTCCACCATTTTTTCCGTTTCTTGACGCTTGTGTGTTTCTACCCAACCAATGACAACATCTACACCATCAGCTAGCAGGGCATGGGCAGCTTCTAACATGGTATAGGTTTTCCCAACACCAGCTGCCGCCCCTAAAAAGACAGTAAGTTCACCCCTGGATTCTTTATGTAATTTAGCCAACAGCACATCAGGATCAGGACGTTTTTTTTCCTTACTCTCCTCAGGCATCGTAAAACCTCCATTATTCTATAACTAATTATATAGAAATACAAAGATACACAAAGGAATAACAAGCTTCCTTTGTGCTTCTTTGTATTTCAGTGTTTTTACTTACTAGCTAATTGATCTAATGCCATATTTAAGGATAAAACATTCACCCGAGATTCTCCAAGCAATCCAGCTGTTTTAGTTTGTACATGGTCATCAACAAGCTTCTTGACTACAAGCGTTGATAAATGCCGTTCTCCAGCAACACGTTCAACCTGTAAATAGGCCGCTTCTGGAGAAATATCAGGGTCAAGACCACTGCCTGAACCTAAGACCAAATCAGACGGTATTGCTTTATCTTCTCCTAATTGATTGTCTTTACGCACCTTATCCAGATTATCTTTTACTCCATCTATTAGTTTTTGATTGGTTGGGCCCAAATTTGATCCTGATGAACTGGTAGCATCATAACCATCTGTCCCTGCCGACGAGGGGCGACCGTGAAAATACTTTCCATCACTAAAATTTTGTCCTAATAATAAGGAACCCACTGGCTTATTATCCACATATGCCAACGAACCATTGGCCTGGGATGGAAAAATCGCCTGTGCCATCCCGGTCATCGCTAAAGGATATATTACGCCTGTAATAGCCGTCAATACGATGAGTAAACGTAAGGCACTTATTGTTTGTTTCCACACAATTCTTCAACTTCCTTTCGATACCGTTGCTATAAATCTTCTGTTACCCGCCCTAACATTATTATATTAAATGAAAAGTGACTAGCAGCACATCAATAATCTTAATCCCTATAAAAGGGGCTATCAAACCACCTAGACCATAAATAAGCAAGTTACGACGTAAAACCGCGTCAGCACCCATTGGTTGATATTTTACCCCACGTAAGGCTAAAGGAACGAGGGCAATAATCACTAGAGCGTTGAAAATAACGGCACTTAAAATCGCACTTTCCGGCGTAGCCAATCCCATGATGTTAAATACACCAAAGGCTGGATAAGCAGCTGACACTAGGGCTGGAATAATAGCAAAATATTTCGCAACGTCATTTGCAATACTGAAGGTTGTCAACGAACCTCTTGTCATTAGCAGTTGTTTCCCGATTTCTACGATTTCAATCAGCTTAGTCGGATTACTATCAAGATCCACCATATTACCAGCTTCTTTAGCGGCCTGGGTACCACTGTTCATCGCCACGCCTACATCAGACTGAGCTAAAGCAGGAGCGTCATTGGTACCGTCACCAGTCATGGCAACCAGCATACCTTTTTCCTGATATTCACGAATCAGTGCTAGTTTACCTTCTGGCGTGGCTTCTGCCATAAAGTCATCTACACCAGCCTCCGCCGCAATGGCAGCTGCAGTCAACGGGTTGTCCCCGGTAATCATGATGGTTTTAATACCCATTTGTCTTAGTTCTCTAAAACGTTCTTTAATACCGCCTTTAATTACATCTTTCAAATGAATGGCACCTAATACTTTATTGCCTTCCACCACCACTAGTGGAGTACCACCACTCTTAGCAATTACCTCGCAAGCGGTATTTACATTATCAGGCATCTCGCTGCCTTGCTCACGTACATATTTTTTAATGGCATCTACGGAGCCCTTCCGTATCACCTTATCTTTTAAATTTACACCACTCATCCGAGTATGAGCACTAAAGGGCACAAATTCAACTTCTAATTTCGTCAAATCACGTTCACGCAAATTATATTTTTGCTTGGCTAATACCACGATGCTACGTCCCTCTGGTGTCTCATCAGCCAAAGAGGCAATTTGCGCTATATTTGCCAATTCTTCAACGGCTACCCCATTTGCGGGTATAAACTCTGTCGCCATACGATTACCGAGGGTAATGGTTCCCGTCTTATCAAGTAATAGTACATCCACATCTCCGGCCGCTTCTACAGCCCGCCCAGACATGGCCAGCACATTACGCTTTAACAAGCGGTCCATACCTGCAATACCGATCGCACTTAATAATCCACCAATGGTGGTAGGAATCAAACACACCAGTAATGCCACCAAAGTAGTAATGGAAATGTTAACCCCAGAATAATTAGCATAAGGATATAATGTTGCCACTGCCACTAAAAAGACGATGGTTAAGCCGACTAACAAAATGGTTAAAGCAATTTCATTAGGAGTCTTCTGACGTTTCGCCCCTTCTACCAAGGAAATCATGCGATCAAGAAAGGTTTCCCCTGGATTGGCGGTAACTTTAACCTTAATCCAATCTGACAGTACCCTTGTCCCGCCTGTAACAGAAGATTTATCTCCACCTGACTCACGGATGACTGGCGCCGATTCACCAGTGATAGCACTCTCATCTACACTGGCCATCCCCTCAATGACTTCCCCATCACTGGCAATAATATCGCCAGCTTCTACCAACATAATGTCACCTTTTCTAAGGGTCGTAGCCTCTACGATTTGAGGTTTATCATTCACCATTTTTTTGGCTTCGGTTTGGGTACGAGTATTGCGCAAGGCTTGAGCCTGGGCCTTTCCACGTCCTTCTGCTAATGCTTCCGCAAAATTAGCAAACAATACGGTAAACCATAACCAGATGATGACCTGCAGAGCAAAGGAAAAATTAATAGCATTCCCTTGCATGACGTCCTTCACTAGAAATATTGTTGTTAACAATGAACCAATTACCACGATAAACATGACGGGGTTATGTACCTGCACCCGGGGATCCATTTTTTTTATCGCATCTTTACAAGCTTGCCATAAAATATCTTTATTAAAACTGTTACTACTTGTACTCACAGTTGATTCCTCCTCACTAACATCCCACATTTATTGATTACTAAACTCTATTTTAGGTTAAAAAGAAGTACCTTGTAGCATCAACAAATGTTCCAACACTGGTCCTAATGACAATGCAGGTAAAAAGGTCAATGCCCCAACCAGCAATACAATACTTGCCAACAAGAATACAAACAATCCACCCGTTGTCGCAAAGGTTCCTGGTCCTGGAGGTGAAATTTTCTTTTCTACCAAACTACCAGCAATGGCGAGGACAGGTAGAATCACGCCAAATCGTCCAATCAACATTGAAAAGCCCAGCATTACATTATAAAATAATGTGTTTGTGCTTAAACCACCGAAGGCGCTACCATTATTCCCTGCTGTCGAAGCATATGCATACAGCACTTGGCTCAAACCATGAGGTCCTGGATTGGAAATCCCCTCTAGTCCATCCGCAGAAACCATCGAAATTGCACTACCGATCAAAATAGTAACTGCGGGAATAATAATTGCCAACATGGCCATCTTCATTTCCCGAGCCTCAATTTTTTTGCCCAAATATTCCGGTGTCCGTCCGACCATCAAACCAACAATAAATACGGTCAATATAACAAACATCATCATCCCGTATAAACCAGCACCAACACCACCTAAAGTAACTTCCCCGATCATGATATGTAACATGGTAACCATGCCACCAAGAGGCGTAAAACTGTCATGCATGGCATCTACGGCCCCGCAGGAAACCGCTGTGGTAACAGCCGCAAATAAGGAGGTACCACCAATACCAAACCTAACTTCTTTGCCTTCCATACTACTTGGAGCACTAACTCCTAAAGCCGTTAACTGTGGATTACCATATTGTTCACTTGCATATAAGGCACCCAAACCAACAACAAGTATAAGTAACATGGCTGTGAGCATTGCATAGCCCTGCCGGCGATCAGACACCATCTGACCAAACATGAATACCATCGCGGTTGGAATTAAAACAAGGGCAAACGCCTCTAAAACATTAGTGAAAGGGGTTGGGTTTTCAAAAGGATGAGCTGAATTCGCTCCAAAAAAGCCACCACCATTGGTACCTAACATTTTAATGGATTCTTGTGACGCTACTGGCCCCATAGCGATGGTCTGCTGAGCACCTTCTAAGGTGTCTACGGTCACATAGGGTGAAAGATTCTGAATTACACCCTGCTCTACAAAGATGAGCCCAAAAATGATAGATAAGGGAAGAAGTACCCATAGCACACTACGCACTACGTCTTTCCAAAAATTTCCAATTGATTTACCTTGTTTTTGTACAATGCCACGTATCAGCGCTACTGCAACTCCCATACCCGTTGCTGCTGATAAGAAATTTTGTACTGTTAATGCCGCCATTTGTGTGAAATAACTCATGGTAGATTCGCCACTATAGGACTGCCAATTTGTATTTGTCATAAAACTAGCGGCCGTATTAAAAGCTAAATCCTTGGGAACTGTAGGAAAACTTGCTGGATTCCAAGGTAATTTATCTTGGAATATCTGTATCAAAAATACCAAAAGCATACCTAGTACATTGAAAACAACTACTGCACTAGCATATTGCCGCCAGTTCATTTCTTGTTTCTCATCTACGCCACCTATACAGTAGATGATCTTGGCAATGGGATTGAGTACTCTATCAAAAATCGTTTTTTCTCCCGAATATACTTTAGCTAAATATTTCCCTAATGGCCAAGCCACTACAAGCAGTACTACTAAAAATACTGCAAACATGCTTAAATCTGTAATCATCTCTAAAACTCCTCCGGTTTCAATAATGCATACACTAAGTAGGCCAAGAGCCCAACTGCAGTTAAACCTGCCACCCATAAATCCGTCACATGTACCAGCCTCCTACCTATTCGTGAATCACTTACACATTTATTATAACTTAAGTTCTAGTAAATATGCTGTCAATAAACTTCATTATAATGTAAAGAATTCATAAAAATTCATGGTGTTATTGTCTTACTATTACGACATCCGGATTTATAGCTAATCATTGCTATTGTTTTAAATCCCAAATTGTGCAGGAATTTTGCATTTTTTTAGTGAATAGAGGTAGTAAATGCCACGTACAATAGTGAGACTCATGGGATTTGAATATAGGTAATAATAGCAGCAGCACGATAAGGAGACTGGGATATGACTATCAATTCAACCCAACTACCAAAACATTTTTTTACCGTTGGTATCGGAGTATCAGAAGGCGGTTTAAAGGATCTTATTACTTTTTTTCAAAAACTTACAGTTACTACAATGATGTCCTTTGTTGTGGTTGGAGATCTACATACCGACGAAGAACATAATCTAATAGAACTTTTGCAGTCTACTACCTCCATGTCAGTGAAGGCGGTTGATGCTTCAGTAACAGCTGAGCCCAACAATGTGTATGTAATGACCCCTGGAACGGTAGTCACCATTAAGCAAGGAATACTCACCCCCATGTTGCGAGATCACTCTTCCGCTATGCACTTTCCTGTAGATATATTTTTTCAGTCCCTTGCCAATGACCAAGGCGAAAGTGCAACAGGGGTTATCTTAGCTGGCAAGTCCAGTGATGGGGCGATTGGCATAAAGGCCATTAAAGTTGCGAAAGGCTTGACCTTTGCTCAAAATCTCGATTCAGCCTCCTATGATACAATGCCCCGTAATGGGATCGTCACAGGTGCAGTGGATCATGTATTAACAATTACTGATATTATACAAGAATTATCCCGCCTGCCAAGCAACTGTCCGCTTAACGAACAATTCATTCAACATCATGAAGTTTTTAGTAGCTCACCAGAAGAACTGGCCCAAATCTATTTGCTACTTAAAAGTGGTGGCGGCGTAAAGTTGGAAGGTTACAAAGAACCAACCGTTTATCGCCGCATCTTAAGAAGGATGCGGATGTATAATTTAGAAAATCTGCAACAATATCGAACATTACTAACGACAGACCCCAATGAGTTAGAAACACTGCGCAAGGATGTGCTCATTGGTTATACCAAGTTTTTCCGTGATACTTCGTTCTTTAATGCCTTAGCACAATATGTTTTCCCCGTATTGGCACATAATTTCTCGAAAGAAAAACCCGTGAGAATTTGGATCGCTGGTTGTTCCACTGGCGAGGAAGTATATTCGGTAGTGATGAATTTCATCGAATATTTAGAAGAGAAATCATTAGATATCAAGCTACAAGTATTTGCAACAGATGTGAGTGCAGCCTCCATTGGCAAGGCCAGAATGGGGATTTATCCACAAAGCATTGCCATGGATGTATCGCCAGAACGATTGAAACGTTTTTTTGTGCCAGTGAAAAATGGTTATAAAATTGGTAGTCACATCCGAGAAGCTTGTTTGTTTGCTCGGCAAAACATCTTGGATGATCCCTATTTCTCCCGTATTGACTTGGTCATTTGCCGCAATGTTCTCATCTACTTCGATCTTCAAGCACAAAAGAAAGCACTCTTTAGATTTTACCAAGCATTATCAACAAAGGGGTTTTTAGCCCTTGGCATATGCGAAAGTGTTGGCTCACTATCCGATTATTTTTCATTGTTAGATAAAAAGACTAAGATATATTCTAGAAAGGTCGCTACTAATGATGTCTTACTACAGGAATCTTTTTTTAAAGCACATAAATTTGAGACAAGTTTTCAAGGTGTCAATCCAACGTCCGACTCGGCAAAAAAAGATTTTGCAATTGAGCCGAAGGCGGACTATGCCCTGCTTAATCGCTACGGCTCAGTAGGGGTACTTGTTAATATGGATCTAGAAGTGCTACAATTTCGCGGACATACAGGAAAATATCTTGAGCACATGCCGGGAAGAGCTAGCCTAAACATAATGAAAATGTTGAAAGCCGATTTGTTGTTCCCGGTTTGCGTTGCTATCAATCAAGCACGAATAGAAAACATTTCCGTTAAGAAAGAAAACATTCCGGTCACCAAGGATAATGAACTTTATTTAGTGACGATTGATGTCATTCCCACCCAAGATACCTTTCGTCAAGAACGATACTTTGTTGTATTATTTTCAGATTACATAGCCCCCAATGAACAGGGCAAATCCAATCCTAACGTCGCCCCAGAATCTTTACAACTACAACAGCAAGAATTGGCAGTAGCGCAAGAATATGTACAGACAGTAGTCGAACAATATGAAGGTACTACTGAAAAGTTGCGCACAGCCTATGAAGAAATTCAATCTAGCAATGAAGAGCTCCAAACAACCAACGAGGAATTAGAGACCATTAAGGAAGAAGCGCAATCAACTAATGAAGAACTCTTAGCAAGTAATGAAGAACTTCAAATACGAAATGAGGAATTAGCTAAAATTACTGGCGATATGCAAAACTTATTTCGTAGCATTAATATGACGGTCATTATGCTAGATAAAGATCTTTGCATCAGACGATTTAATGCTGGTGCCGAGAGAATGTTTCGGCTCATCCCTGCTGATGTAGGAAGGCCGCTAACCGATATTAAACCTCAGTTTGATCTTGGTAGTTTCGAAGACGATATTGATCAGGTCATGAAGACCCTTATTCCCATAGAGACAGAAGTATTTGGTTCTGATAGACGTTGGTATTCCTTACAAATTCGTCCCTACCAAACTTCAGGCAATCCCATGGATGGTGTTGTCGTATTGTTTTTCGACATTAGTGAGAACACTGCCTTAAAAACAAGTTTAAAGTCGGCGCAAGATGGTTATGAGTATGCAGCAACTATTGTTAAAACCATTCATGAGCCCTTTGCCATACTAGATCATCAATTGAAAATTTCATCGGCAAATGATGCTTTTTACGAACTATTTTGCGTAGATCCTGTGACTATGCAAGGAAAACCCATTTACGATTTAGAAAACGGTCAATGGGCTACCCTCCCTTTGCGTGGTTTGTTTAGGGATATCATAAAACATAATATGGAGGTCAATAACTTCAAACTAGAATCTCGCTTTTCTCTAGAGCAGCCAAAATTTTTACAGCTCAATGCCCGCCTCTTTGTTGGTCATGATCAGGTGAAACGAATTCTGCTAGCAGTAGAATGTATTGATCGCTAGAAAATATAATAAGTAATGAACAAGAGGATGATTTCTGAGCAATGCAGAAATCATCCTCTTGTTTGTATATCTTTTTAAATCTTCTACCCTTACTACTCCTTGAATAAAACATCCGCAGTAATCATCTTCAAACTCTTGCAACCAGTTAAAATCATGGCCGCCCGTAATTGAGCTGTATATTTTTCAATTACGGCCTGAACACCTTCAACTCCGCCCCCATAAGCAGCTACAATTAAAGGACGGCCGATCAGTACTCCTTCTGCCCCTAATGCTAATAATTTCAGCACATCAGTACCTGAACGTACGCCCCCATCCACTAAGATGGTAATCTTACCTTTTACCGCTTTGACGATAGCAGGCAAGACATCGGCTGCCCCCGGTGTATGATCCAGTACTCGTCCCCCATGATTAGAAACAACAATGGCACTTACTCCTGCCTCCACACACTTGATTGCTTCATCAGGGGTCATAATCCCTTTGACAATAAAAGGTAAGGAAGTCGCACTAATTAATTCTTTTAACTGACTGACCGTTTTCGGCCCCACAGGCTGCCCTTTAAGGGCCATGGTAATTAGCCCTGCGCCATCAAGATCTAACCCTAAGGCCACTGCCCCTGCTTGTTCAGCTAGTTTAAATAGTTGTAAAATTTCCTGTTGATCAATACGTGGTTTTATAATGGCAATGCCCTGCCCTGCAGCACGAATGGCTGCTAAGCCATCCTCATACATACTAGGATTTGCTGGATCACCGATCCAACCCAAACTTCCACCGAGCTTGCTACCTTCTACAATCCCTGAAATCATTTCTAATTCAGTAATTGCCCCCCCTGCATTAATCCCTGAACCAGTGATCGGCGCCCCCATAATTGGACTTTTCAGTTGCTGACCAAATAGCACAGCATTCGTATCTGGTTCTAACCCATCATGAACGGTACGCATATTTAATTTTATACGGGCAAGTGCTCGTACATTTTCGGTGAAAGCCTCGCCAGTCCCAGTCCCCCCCATACCAGGCACTTCCCCAGCACACGCTCTGCCATTACAAATAGGACACACCCGGCAGTAGCCTTCCATTCTTTTCTTGGCAGTTACTTGCATACTTTTTACATCCATCTGAATCACACTCCTGCGTAAAATTATAGGCTTGTTTTATTACTACCCCGTATTGATTGTTTATTTCGATATTTGAATCTAAAAAGCCTGTTAGAAATCAACAATCTCCATTTCAATGAAACCCGTCTATAACAAATAGTCAATGACGCTCTTAAATGAGCCAGAACACATTGGTGAGATCAGCATTGAAGTAACTAAAATCCTTGATAAGCACATTTTGATATATGCAGATGATGGCAAAGGTATGGATGCTGCAACAAAAAGCAAAATTTTTGATCCATTTTTCACTACCCAGTTAGGTCGAGGTGGGACAGGGCTAGGCTTGTACCTAGTCTATAATATCGTCACATTGCAACTTGCTGGCACTGTAGAATGTATAACCGAACTAGGCAAAGGAACAAAGACCTGCCCCTTGTAGTCTACAATGGCAGGTCTTTGTTTATAGTCTTTCAATTATAGGAGTTGCACTACAGAAATTACACTCCAATTTCTTCATCGGTCAAATAACATGCAGGATCAGATTCCCAAAAATCCCCGGTAGTGGCTTCCGCCCGCGCACGGAAATTCCCATTACAAACATTGAGCCACTTGCATTTGCTGCAACGACCTTTTAGTAAGGGTTGACGATCTTTAAGACCTTTTAGTATGATATTGGATTCATCTGTCCAGATCTCACCAAAAGACCGTTCACGAACATTACCAAAAGTATAATTTTGTGTAAATTGATCAGAATGAACATTGCCTAAGGGATCAACATTGGCAAAGGCGATTCCCGAACGGTTACCACCGTTACGCATCATTAATTCCCAGATTTTTTCGGCCCGTACCGGATCTTTTTTAAGATACTGTAAATATAGATATACAATATCTGCATGATTGTCTACCGTTAAAATTTCACACCGTTCACCAAATTCCACCGTTTTACGCATAATGAGGTCCATCGCCCGGCGGGATTCTTCATGACTAATGTCATGTTGCATCATCTGTGAGCCTCTTCCTGAATAAACCAAATGGTAAAAACATACCCGGGGAATGTGTTCCTCTTCAATGAGGTTAAAAATATTTTCTAAGTCGTGGATGTTATGGCGATTGATAGTAAAACGCAGTCCCACACGTTGTCCCACTTCCATACAATTACGAATGCCTTGTAGCGCCTTTTCAAAGGCCCCATCTTTACCACGGAATTTATCATTCGCTTCTCCTAGACCATCAAGACTAATGCCTACATACCCTACCTCTAAGTCTTTAATTTGTTGTGCTATTTTTTTATCAATTAAGGTGCCATTTGTCGAAAAAGTGGCACGTATCCCTCGTTCTTTGGCATGTTTTACCAATTCAAAGACATCTGGGCGAATTAGGGGTTCCCCCCCTGACATTAGTAGTACTGGCACTTTAAAAGCAGCACAGTCATCAATAAACTTTTTAGCCTCGCTGGTTGTGAGCTCACCATCATATTTGTTGCCATCTGAACTGGAATAACAATGGGCACACCGCAAGTTGCAGGTTCTCGTAATATTCCAAGCAACCACTGGTCCCATCCCATTGGCAGCACCATGACGTTGCCCGTGGACACCTTTGGCATAACGCAGGCTGTCCCCAAAATTTTCTGTATCACAAAGCAATTTGCTTACACCAATCATATCTTCACTTCTTTTCTTCGTAAATTTTACCGCTAACTGATCTATATAAATTGCATTAAATCTTCCACTCCTGGCAAATTAGCAATATAGATGTTAATTCCTCAATGCAACCTATATAGGGAGATCAGAATTTTCCTCTTGCATTACATTATTGTAACAGTCCTATGTACAACATGTCTACAGCAAATTCCCTACCACTGTTGCCAAATGCCCCAGGTTACTAGTACCACTTAACAGCTATGATCCCTAAATATTCTTTTAATGCTATGCTCGTATCTAATAATGCCCCTGCCGACGGCCAAAGCTGATAGGATTCAAACTTGGTCGCTACATTGGTTTGATAATCAGTTGGATAGGGAGTCACAGTCAAACCTACCTTCTCAAACTGCATGACGGATCGTTCCATGTGAAAAGCAGATGTAACCAAAATAGGCCGCTTGAATCCATGCTGCTCCATTAACGCCTTTGTAAATTTAGCATTCTCGGTAGTATTCAGACTCTTATCTTCGGTGATAATCTGTTCAGCAGGAACACCGAGTCCCACTAAAATTTTCTTTGCAATATCGGCTTCTAAACCAGTAGTATCCAGCACCTTGCCACCTGATACTGCAATAGGAACATGCAAGATTTGATATAACTGGGCTGCGGTTAGCAACCGATTGGCAGCAAAACCTGATAAATGGCCCTGACCATGAACATTCGGAGTATCAAGAGTAGCCCCTCCCCCTAGCATCACAATAACATCACCACTGACAGATTTAGGTGGCTGATATTTGCCTTCCAAAGAGCCCATCAAACGGTCACTGACAAAAGAAGTCGTAAGGATGTAAAAAAACAAGGTTAACATCATTACTATTTTAGCAGTACCAGGTTGTCGACGATATAGATAAATGGCAAGAACCAAGAGGGCGACAATCATAATTCCCGGTGGAAGAAAAAACGTACCATATAAGAATTTAAGCAAGTACAACAAAAATCCTACCTCCGTATTACAATCGTAATCAATACATTAGCTGTTTTGTATATTATACACTATGCAAGAGTATAATAAAAATACGCTGGTTGAGAAAACAAAGACTTTATGCGCCTCATGGCACATAAAGTCTTTGTTTCTTTATCCTTTGAAATTCGGCATTCCATCCACCTATTTTACTTACGCGTAATTAACCGCACTACCCGCTCGTATACTAGGTAATCCCACATCCATTTTGAAAATACAACTGCCCGATTACGGAAATTGATTAAACGTAAAATATGCACAAAGGACCATATCGCCCAGGCTACAAAACCTTTAATCTTAATGTTTCCCATATGTACCACGGCTGCATTGCGCCCAATGGTTGCCATGTTTCCCACATCTTTATATACAAACTTTTTAAGTTCCTTACCCCGTAGTAGATTGCGTACATTCTTGGCAGCTACATCCGCCTGTTGCATGGCTACCGGCGCAACCATTGGCAATGGGCGCTCATCCTGCATAAAATGAGCAGAATCGCCAATCACAAATACTTCTGGACGATTTGGCAATTGCAAATTTTCATTAACTACAGCACGTCTCATACTGGCCTGTTCCACATCTAGTTTATCGATTAAATCAATGGCCCTAGCCCCCGCAGCCCATACCACGGTATAAGTAGGAATGATTTCCCCACCTTTCAGGGTGAGGCGTTCGCCATCATAATCGGTTACCTGTACACACATACGCACTTCTACATGTTTGCGTATTAAAGTCTCAACAGTGGCCTCCCGCAAACTTTCTGGCATAGCTGCAAGTAGCTTGTCCGAAGCTTCCACCAACATAATCCTTACTTCTTTAAAGTTCAGGTTATGATATTCATTGACCAATACATAATAAATAAGTTCGGCAAGGGCACCGGCTGATTCCACGCCAGTGGGACCACCACCAACAATTACGAAAGTCAGTAGTGCGCGGCGTTTATCTGCATCCTTTTCATGAGCTGCCAATTCAAACATATATAAAATATGATTACGAATCACCACAGATTCATCTAATGTTTTCATCCCAAAACTATTCTTTTGCACCGATTGCATACCAAAATAATTGGTCATCCCCCCAGCTGCAATCACCAAGTAATCGTAGTCAATGGTACCAGTATTCATTTGAATTGATTTGTTGTCAAAGTCAACACCTGTCACTTCCGCTAAACGAAAATCAACATTTTTTTTGTTTCTAAAAATAGCCCGTATTGGATATGCAATATCATCTACCGACAAACCTGCAGTCGCCACTTGATAAAGCAAGGGTTGGAATAAATGATAATTATACTTATCAATCAGCGTAACTTGCATGTCATATTTCGCTAATAATAAGGCAGCGCGTATGCCACCGAATCCAGCACCTACAACTACGACACGATTTTTTACTGCTGTTTCATTTTCCATTATATGTACACCTCCACTAATCTTCTTTATAAGAATAACACATCTGGCATTTAAAATCACTTGACATAATCTTTAAAATACGCTTCCTTCTACCGTTTTTCTCTGTCAAACCCCAATGTTTCTTATTTTTTCACTATAACTAAAAACTATTGAACATATAGCTTTATCATATGAAATTTGTTCTTTTTTTCACAAATTTTAGTAAAATGATTAGAGAATCCCTCTATTTTACACAGGGAACTCTCTAATTATTTTTATTTTTTTTGTTCCATTCTTTTCTTAATTGTTCTTGCCACATGGACACCACTGGCACTTGCTTGTGATAAACCTCTCGTCACACCTGCTCCATCGCCAATTCCAAACATATTGGGAATTTCCGTTTCTAGCTCGCCAGTTAATTTCAAACGTGAGCTATAGAATTTTACTTCTACCCCATAGAGCAAGGTATCATCATTGGCCATGCCCGGAGCAATTTTGTCTAAAGCATAAATCATTTCAATTAAGTTATCCAAATGACGCTTGGGTAAAACTAGGCTCAGATCACCCGGTGTGGCTGCTAATGTAGGTTTGGTAAAACTTTGTGCTAGACGGTGTTCATTGGTCCGGCGTCCTTTAATCAAATCACCAAAACGTTGCACTAACACGCCGCCACCTAACATATTAGAAAAAGAAGCAATGCGCTTGCCATACTGTTGTGGCTCGGTAAAAGGTTCGGTGAACTTGTTACTCACCAGCAACGCAAAATTCGTATTCTTACTATGCAATTTTTCATCACGATAACTATGACCATTCACTGTAATTATACCATCTGTATTTTCAGATACAACATAGCCTTTAGGATTCATACAGAAAGTACGCACTAAATCACCATAACCCTTGGTGCGATAGACTAGTTTGGCTTCATATACCTCATCCGTAATATGTTGAAAAACCTCTGCCGGGATTTCTACACGCACTCCAACATCCACCTGATTGCTAATCATCTTTAATCCTAACTTACGGCATTTATCAGAAAACCACTCTGAACCTGAACGTCCAGGTGCTGCAATCAAATAGTCACACTCCATGATGTCATCATTGTCTTTTAGCGATACTGCAAAACCAGCTTCTTGCTTAGCAAATTCATCCACATGTTGATTGAACAAAATCGTAATTTTATCTTTTAAAAATTCATAAATGCATTTAAGGATATGAAGGTTGTTTTCGGTACCTAAGTGACGAACCTTGGCCTGCAAAAGATGCAAATCATACTCTAGGGCTGTTTTGCGAATACTGCTATTTTTCGTAGTAAAAAATTCCGTTGGCGCCCCGTAACTTAGATTAATGGAATCTACATAATCGATTAATTCGGCGACTTGATCATTAGAAATATATTCATTTAGCCAACCACCAAATTCACTGGTAAAATTATATTTGCCATCGGAAAAAGCTCCTGCACCACCAAAGCCACGCATAATGTCACAAACTTTACAATTAATGCAAGTGGTGACTTTTTTGGCTGCAATGGGACATTCACGATGATAAATATCATTCCCCTCTTCTATCATAACAACACGCATCGCAGGATTATTAGATATCAACTCATAGGCAGCAAAAATAGCTGAAGGGCCTCCACCAATAATAGCTACATCATATTTATTGTTCATAATTTGGCTCCTTTTTATTGTTTTTATGAAGTAAGCAACAAGCCAAAACTTATTATATACTATATTATGCGAATTATATATATTTATTTTTAATTTTTGTTCGTATTTTTCAAAATTAAAATTACTTGAAAAAATATAATTATTTTTTCAAATTCTATTTGACAGCTTTTAAGAACACTGTTATAATTCAAATATAAATTTTATAGGAAATAGGCAATGGCGCCTTCGCATACAATTGCGAAGGCTTTTTCTGTCTATTAAGGACAGTGGCGTCCTAAAGATAATATCATTATCTTTGGATGCCATTTTTCTTTTTTTACCTATCAAAAAAACTCAGGAGGAATGTAACATGAAAAAACGGCTTACTATTATTATGTCCTATGTTATGGTCTTGATGTTTAGCGCATCAACAGTTTTCGCCGAAGCAGCAGAGGCTGTTGACCCTGCAAAAATTGACACAGGGGATACGGCTTTCGTGTTAATGAGTGCCGCACTTGTCCTACTGATGACACCAGGCTTAGCCTTATTTTACGGCGGCATGACTAGAAGTAAAAATGTATTAAATACGATTATGCAAAGTTTTTTTATCATTGGCCTAGTTTCAATACAATGGGTCCTTTATGGCTACTCCCTCTCTTTCGGACCTGATATTCAACATTTGATCGGCAGTTTTGCATGGTGGGGATTACATGATGTAGGACAATTACCAAATGCTGATTATGCAGCTACGATCCCTCACCTAGCTTTTATGATATTTCAAGCCATGTTTGCCGTTATCACCCCTGCACTGATTACTGGTTCCTTCGCTGAACGCATGAAATTTCCAGCTTTTGCCGTATTCGTACTACTTTGGGCTACTTTCGTATATGATCCGATCGCTCACTGGGTCTGGGGTGTAGATGGTTGGATGCACAACCTCGGCATTTTAGATTTTGCTGGTGGTACGGTTGTTCATATCTCTTCAGGTATTTCAGGCTTGGTCATTGCCTTGATGATTGGTAAACGCAAAGGCTATGGTAGCGAAATTATGTTACCACACAATCTACCAATGACCGTGATCGGCGCCTCTCTTCTGTGGTTTGGTTGGTTTGGGTTTAACGCTGGCAGTGCATTATCCGCCAATGGCCTTGCTGCTAATGCCTTTGTCGTTACACATATTGCCGCCGCAGCCGCTACCGTATCATGGGTTTTAGTGGAATGGCTCTATCATGGCAAGCCTACAATCTTGGGCGCAGCCAGTGGCTGCGTGGCTGGTCTTGTCGCAATTACTCCAGCTTGTGGATATGTTAGTACACTGCCTGCTATTGCAATCGGTTTAGCCGGCGGCATCATTTGCTTCTTTGCCGTCAGTATGCTTAAAGCAAAAATTGGTTATGATGATGCCCTTGATGCCTTCGGGGTTCATGGGATTGGTGGTACTTGGGGAGCAATCGCCACTGGCTTATTTGCCTCCAAGGCCGTCAATCCGGCCGGTGACGATGGACTATTCTTCGGTAATCCTGACCTAATTGTAACTCAATTAATTGGAGTTGTTACCACTATGGTCTTTGCTGCAGTCATGACCTTTGTGTTAATTAAACTGATCGGTGTCTTTATGCAAGTACGGTCTGATGAAAGTGACGAGGAAATTGGTTTAGATATTGCTGAACACGGCGAACGAGGTTATAGCTACCAAGACGTGGCTGCTGGTTCCCTCTCCTTTGCTACCATGCTACAACCAACGGAACAACTGGCAACTCCCCAATGGGAATCAGAAACAGCCCAACCCCGTTTATAAGTAACTAAGAAAGAAGGGGATCTCCAATATGAAAAAGATGACTAAAATTGATATTATTACCCGCTCTGGAAAACTAGAAGAACTGAAAGAAGCCTTAGCCGATATTGGTGTTACCGGCATGACTGTTAGTCAAATTTTTGGTTGCGGTTTACAAAAAGGTCATACGGAAGTATACCGCGGGAAAGAATACAATATTAACCTGCTACCCGGCATAAAAATTGAAATTGTAGTCTGCGAAGTCCCGGTCTCAACCGTAGTGGAAACGGTAAAGAAAATCTGTCGCACTGGAAAAGTTGGTGATGGAAAGATCTTCATTTACCCTATTGAAAATGCGGTACGAATTCGCACTGGTGAAGAAGGGGATATTGCCATCATTGATCCCCAAGATTTTTCCAAAAATTAAAACTCATATTCCGCGATGAAAGGTCAAAACTAATCACTAAAGGCAGGTGATTCAATTTGGCAGTCAAAGACGCGATTGATTACAAATGCCACAAGAATAGCAAACCAAGTGGCGTGTCTCCGCAATCTGAGCCATCTAAAAAGACAATACCAAAATGACCCCCGCCTCTGCGGCAGTAGTTGACTGCCTAGGAGAAAGTCTGACAGTTTAAACTGTCAGGCTTTTTCATTTATGCCATGTAAGTCATCATCAAAAAGTGGTGATGCCTTACATCCTATTTTTTATGACAACTAATTGACGCATTCCCACTATAGAGGTATAATAAACGCACTTAGGCATCATTTACAAATAGCTCTAGTCTATCCCTGGTCTATTTTGCGTTGTACACGGCTTGTCGTTCTGCACCTAGCACAAAATACTCCCAGCATCTTGGACTACTTATTTTCTTTTAGAGGCCTTACATTTTCATAAAAAAAATCTACTGATTGTTGTAGTAAAGACAGGTGAATAATATGAATGAAGAAATTTTACTCAAATTGTTAGTTGAACTTGAGCTAATCAATAAACGTCTTACCCAACTAGAAAACTCATCCGCAATTGAGCTGCAAAAGGTACATGCAAAATTAGATACCTTAGCCCTTGACCAGCAAGATGATGTAATCACGACCCTCCAGCGTATTGATGCAAAAATGACCTCTATATTAGAAACACACAAACTCAATATTGAAATTCTGAGAGTTTTTTCTAGCGATTTAGTACAACATTAACCGGAAAACACGGCCCTATGGTAATAGGCCGTGTTTTTTTTTGCAATCTTTATTAATTTGCCAGTTGAGGTTTTCCATCTTGATCATTACAAGTGCCCTTACATTCAGGGTATCTTGCACAACCCCAAAAGGCACCATTCTTACCGTTTCTAAGCTTTAGTACTCCCAGCTTACACCTTGGGCATTGGTAAGCATTACTATCATGATTTTCAATCTTCATTTCCTTGGCTTTTAAACATAAGGTGGTAATAAAATTAGTTTGTTGATCAATAAAACTATTCAATTGAGCACTGCCATCCACCATACGATTAAAAATAATTTCCCAAATGGCTGTAGAATCCGGATAAGTCAATTCCTCTGGCAAAGAATCAACCAGCAAATAAGCAGCATCTGTTGGATAGAGATATTTTTTTGTTTCCTTCAAAAAATTACGGGTGGTTAATTCCTTGATAATCGAAGCCCGTGTAGCCTCCGTGCCAATGCCTGATACATCTTTCAAGTTTTTCTTAAGTTCTGGATTCTTCACATATTTATGAATTTCTTTCATCGCTTGTAGCAAAGTACTCGCTGTAAAACGCCCTGGCGGTTTCGTACTCTTTTTCTCAGCAGTTGCTTTAATAAATGCAGCCTGATCACCTGGTTGCATCGCTGGTAAGGTTTTGCTATCTTCATCCTCTTCTTCTTTAGGATCTGAGCTATAAATTTCTTTCCAGCCCATCTCTACAATTACCCTACCAGTAGCCGTAAAATCTTCGCCGGCATGTATGACTTCAGCCCGTGTTTGATTATACACATGGATGGGGTAAAACTGAGTAATGTAGGCTTGGGCAATTAAGAAATAAAGATTTTTTTCAATTTCATTCAGTCCATCTATCCTGCAAGGTACTTCAGTAGGGATAATCGCATGATGGGCCGTAATTTTCTTATCATTCCAAGCACGGCTCTTAATGGTAGGATCAGCCTTCTTCGCCCATCCTGCTAAATCAGCATGAGAAATAGCCTGTAAATTTGCCAAAATAGCTGGTGCATCCACACACTGGGATTCTGGTAAAAAATCGCAATCTGAACGAGGATAAGACGTATATTTCTTTTCATACAGTCCTTGAGCACCCGTTAGCACCGCCTGCGGATCATACCCATACTTTCGTCCGGCCAACACTTGCAATGCAGATAAGGAAAAAGGCAAACGTTGAGGTTCTTTTTTCTCGATCGTATCACAGACTACAATCTTGGCTGGTTCTTTAGTGTTTTCCAATTTTTCAAGCAAGGCTTTGACAATCTTGCCATCTACTAAACGCCCCTCCGTATCCCGGCCCAATTGCTCTTCTTTTGCTTTCCAAGCAGTCTTAAAATCCCCATTTTCATGTTTAAAATCTGCTTTAATAAGAAAATAATCTGCTTTTTTAAACTCTTTAATTTCCCTCTCCCGTCGTACGACTAAAGCCAATGTCGGGGTTTTAACCCGCCCGATGGGAAAAGTAACATCATGACCAGCACCTTGGGCTGCTAGCGTAAAAGCCCTTGAAAGATTCATGCCAACCAACCAATCTGCCCGTGAGCGAGCCAGGGCGGATTGATTCAAATTATAAAATTCTTTATTGTCCCGTAAGGCAGTTAGTGCCTTCTTGATTGTCTTTTCATCCAGTGCATTCACGATAATGCGTAGCACTTTTTTTTCATTGCCAATGTAATCTAACACTTCATCAACCAGCAATTGTCCTTCTCTGTCCGGGTCACCCGCATGAACAATTTCAGAGGCCTTACTTAGTAACCCCTTAATGATCCCAAATTGTTCCTTACAAGAAGTCGTCACAATCAGCTTCCATTCTTTGGGAATAATTGGTAAATCCGCCACTCGCCATTTTTTATATCGTTCATCATATTCCCCTGGTTCTGCTTGCTGAAGGATATGTCCAAATACCCAAGTGACGATTCCGCCACCCGTCTCAATATACCCAGCTTTACTAACCAAAGGCCCTGGTAGGCATTTTGCAATCTCCCGTGCCATACTAGGTTTTTCTGCAATAAATACTCTCATTCCAATCTCCTAGCTAATCGATTTTATAAATTAACTTCCTTTATGTGGCGTTACAATCACACCTTAACTATTACAGCAGTAAGCACCACAAATCGGACATTTCTATCTGTTCCCATAGATCCGGCATTTAGCATAGCATAAATAGGAATAGCACGCAATAAACATCGGATATAACTCGTAACAACTTAATTTTTCAATGACAATAAAGGTATTCTTTAGATCATGATAGAAAATAATACCTATAGAAAGAACTCTATCATATGATATAATCCTGCTATTTATCATTACAGGGCAGGAACAAAGGAGGGATACAATATGGATCTACTGGCACTCGCCCTTGAAAAAAAGAAAAAACAACTTGAAAATAATAAATCATTTCAAAAAGCAGGCAAAGCAACTGCAAATAACACCAATCACAAGATGCCCATGAGAAAAGCTGGTCGCGGTAAGTAAATCATTAAAATTACCATAATTGCATCTACTCTGCACTTGATGATTATAGTTCAAAAGAGGCTTCCGCCAAATTCCGCGGAAGCCTTCATTATTTTTTATGCTAACTATATATAACCTACTAAGTATTCTACAGGCAATCGCTAGGAATGGAAGATAGGGCTCCGCGCAGCCTTACGTAGGGAGCAAGCGATGCCCTATCTTCCAGTCCTAGCAGACCAACAATATATATGTTACTTTCTTAGTATGCTATATATAATCCAGCTAAAGCTACATTATTCCCCCACGGATGCAAACACAGTTTTTTCTCCAGTAGGAATTGGTACCGTCAGATCCGTACCCTCTTCCCTTAGTTTCTCTTTATACCCCCAATATGGTTGAGACAATAACAATACAAAAACACCCATTGCAAAGTAAGTCATACATTGAATCATGATCACCATTGTTTTCACTTCTGCCAAGGAAAAAACCTTGCCCTCCATGAGTTTATATCCCTGCCACCATATCATCGCTACAATAAAAGGATGCCACAATTTCAAGATAAAAATCCAGGCCGAAATCAGTAATACCCTTTTCAGCCCGCTTAAAAATGAAATTTTATCAGAGTAAGCCCCACTATTCCGTCCCTTAGTATGTTTACCACTACCCATCCAATCACTCACCATCATCACCAAACGAAGGGCTAAATAAACAATCAAGCCACCAAATAAAAATAAGGTGCCTAAAGCCAGTAGCGTACTCATATGGACCCCTAAAGACTGAGAAAACACGGGTAGCAATAGGATAATGGATACTATACTAATTTGAAAAATAACATAAGCTAAGGTTCTTGTATTGACAGCAACCTTCTTTTTTTTACGGTTTCTTCTCGATTGAAGAATGGGTATCTCACTCACTAGCTCCGCTTCCTTCCATATAGAAACATAAAGTTGCTGTATCAATTTAAAAGTAATATATTGTTATATTCGTTTTCAATCATCCATTTCCTTTTTTTACTTTGACAACAATTGACTTTTTCCGCATGATATTCACACATAAGAGCCTTTATTTTTATTATATCGAGGAAACCACTCTCTCATCTTAATAAATAATAACAATACCCGTAGCTTATATAATTCTTATTTTCTTACCAAATTACAAGTAAAAAAAGTGGTCCTAATTGTGGAAGGATTGGTTCAAATAAATATAAAACAGGAGTCCCATCCGTGCTACAAGCACGAATGGAACTCCTGTTTCATAGCTATTTTGACGTGGAACAGGAATTTGTTTTAGAATTGTCCACCAAAACCAAACTCACATTTATTACCCTCATCGCCATGAGCGACGTCAAGTCTAATTGGACCAATTGGTGTATCGATACGCAGACCAACACCAACGCTGTGTACTAAGTTATTTAAATTATAGCCATCCCCACCATTCCAGGCATTACCATAATCAGTAAACAGCACACCATCAATTTTCTTGGCAACGGGGAAACGATATTCCGCACTAGCGGTAAACATCTTATCACCCGTAAATTCCTCGTCTTGATAACCACGTA